>ERZ1035025.460-NODE-460-length-27623-cov-33.738828_pt1 | contig 27623 bp, 25 predicted proteins | sample MGYA00520619_ERZ1035025 | MGnify/ENA primary metagenome ERZ1035025 (study PRJEB33766, sample SAMN09781742) | gut metagenome | biome: gut microbiome | host: Homo sapiens | place: Madagascar | study: EMG produced TPA metagenomics assembly of the PRJNA485056 data...
AAAAATTAAACAAGCGATTCAGCGCGTTCTTCCAGCGCCGCAATGGCGGGCAAGGTTTTGCCTTCCAAAAATTCCAAAAAGGCGCCGCCGCCGGTTGAAATGTAGCCAACATTGGGCGCAATATTGAATTTGGCAATGGCAGCCAGCGTGTCGCCGCCGCCTGCAATGGTAAAGGCGGAAGAATGCGCAATGGCGGATGCCAACATTTTGGTGCCGCCTGCAAATTGCGGCAATTCAAACATTCCAACTGGGCCATTCCAAATGATGGTGCCCGCATCCGCAATAATCTGCGCCAAATGCGCGGCAGATTTGGGGCCGATATCCAAAATGCGGTCGTGCAAACCCACAGAATCAACGGGAATTTTATTGGCGCGCGCAAGGGTTGACACTTCATCAGCCACCACAACATCAACAGGCAAAGGCACATCCGCGCCGCGCTCGTGCATCAAATCCATAATTTTGTGCGCATCGCGGATTAAACCGGGTTCAGACAAAGAATCGCCCACGCGTTTGCCAGCGGCAAGCAAAAACGTATTCAAAATGCCACCGCCCACAATCAGTTGGTCAACTTTTTCAGATAAGCGTTTTAAAATGGTTAATTTAGAAGAAACCTTAGAGCCGCCCACAATGGCAACCAGCGGATGCGTGGGGTTAAAAAAAGCGCGGGTTAAGGCGTCAATTTCCGCACTCATCAAAATGCCCGCGCACGCCACCGGCGCAAATTTTGCCAAGCCAACGGTGGTGGCTTCTGCGCGGTGTGCCGTGCCAAAAGCATCATTGACATAAACATCGCAAAGTTTTGCCATTTTTTTGGCAAGCGCTTCATCATTTTTTTTCTCGCCCACATTGCAGCGGCAGTTTTCTAACAAAACCACTTCGCCGTTTTTGACTTCAAAATGGCCATCCACCCAATTTTGAATTAAGCGCACAGGTTGCTTTAAAAGTTGCCCCAAACGCACAGCAACTGGCATTAAGGAATCGTCTTCGCCCAATTCGCCTTCGGTTGGGCGCCCCAAGTGGGAGGTTACCATCACCGCGGCGTTTTGTTGCAAACAATGGTTGATAGAAGCAAGGGATGCGCGAATGCGCGTGTCTTCGGTGATATTGCCGGCTTCATCTTGCGGCACGTTTAAATCCGCGCGAATCAAAACGCGTTTGTTGTGCAAATTGACTTTGCTTAATTTCAAAATATTCATTGTTTGAATGTCTTCTTTTTTCAAAAAAAATCAAGGTTTACCGTGGAATTCTGCCACAAAATCCGCCAAATCCAAGAGTCGTTTGGAATATGCCCATTCGTTATCAAACCAAATCAAAAGTTGCAAGCATTTGCCGCTTTGGCGCATTTCCAAAAAATCCACAATGGCGGAGTTGGGGTTGTGGTTAAAATCAATGGAAGCGTGCGCTTGGCGCGTGTAAGAATGAAAAGGCAGTGCGCCCGAATCAATGGCGTTTTGGATAATTGCCTGCGCACTGACCAACGAAACCGATTTTTTTAAAACCAATGTAATATCCAATGCCGAAACATTCAAAATTGGTGTGCGAATGGCGCGCGCGCTCACATGTTGTTTTAAATCGGGCAAGAAGCGCTCAATGCCTTGTGCCAAACCCGTTGAAACGGGAATTAAAGAATGCAGGGCAGAGCGCGTGCGGCGCAAGTCTTTGTGGTGGTAACCATCTAAGAGCGGTTGGTCGTTCATCACCGAATGCAGCGTGGTGATAAAAACTTCTTCAATGCCGATTGTTTGGTGAATCAAGGACAAAGTTGGCACGCTTGCCAGCGTTGTGCAGCTGGCGGCGGAAATGATTTTTTCTTTTCCCGTTAAAGTTTTTTCGTTAAAACCAAAAATAATGGTTTGGTCGACATCGTCTTGTGAATCGCCCGGGTTGGATAAAATCAAAACCTTGCCGCCTTTTTTCAAGAGCATTTCCAAGTGTTTGCGCTTGCCGTATTGCCCGGAACATTCCAAAATCAAATCGGCTTTGGCGCGCCATTTTAAATCTTTAATTTTTGAAAAATGGCTCAGTGCAATGTTGTGTTTAAACAATAAAAAATCTTCATCTTCCAAGCTCAAAGGGCAAGGAAAAACGCCGTGCGTGGAATCATAAAGGCTCAAATAAAGTATACTTTGGGCATCCGCAGGCTCGTTGATGGCTGCGGGAATGAGGTTTTTTGTGGGCGACTCTGCCCACGCGCGCAAAACGCAACGCCCAATTCGCCCAAAGCCGTGTATTGCAAAACGCATTGTTTTTTGCCGTTTTTAAAAATTCAAAATTGTAGCGCCGCCGCTTTTTTTTTGGATTAAAACTTTTAAAACTTGAAAAAAAACATTTTCCACGGTAAACCAATATTTTTTTGAAAAAAATCTGGCGTTTACCGTGGAAAACTTCACTTTTATTCACTCTGCCGATTGGCATCTGGGGCATAGTTTTTTGGATGAAGCGGATCGCCGTTTGGAACACCGCGCCTTTTTTGCCGAATTGTTAGAAATTTTAAACAATGAAAATGCCGATGCTTTAATTGTTGCAGGCGATATTTTTGACAAAATCAATCCATCGGCATTTGCCTTGAAAGCTTTGTATCAATTTTTGGGCGAATTGCACGCCAAAATGCCGCACGTGCAAACGGTGTTGGTTGCGGGCAATCACGATTCCGCATTGCGGCTGGAAGCCCCGCGCGAAGTGTTGCGCTATTTGAATGTTGCCGTAGTCGGCGCGGTGAATAACCCTGCTGATTTGATTATTCCCTTAAAAAACCGCGCGGGCGATGTTGCCGCCTTTTGCTTGGCGGTGCCGTTTTTGCGCGTTTCGGACATTGCGCCTTTTATTCAAGAAAGCGAAGAATGTTTTTATGAAACCGGTGTTGCCGCATTTTATGAAACAGCGCTTAGTTTGGTGCCGAATAAGAATTTGCCGATTATCGCCACGGCGCATTGTTTTGTTGCAGGCGCGCAAAATTCGCCCGATTCGGAGCGGCGGCTTTTAATCGGCGGGCAAGAAAGTGTATCAGCAAATGTTTTTCCCAAAAGCATTGATTATGTTGCGCTTGGGCATTTGCACCGCGCACAAAAAATTAGCGACAAAATTTTTTATAGCGGTTCGGCAATTCCGCTTTCTTTTACCGAGCGGCATTATCGCCATCGGGTGTTGAAGGTTGAATTTGAAGGCAAAAAATTAAAAAACGTCTTGTCAATTTTTTTAACCCGACTGGTGGATTTTTGGCAATGGCCAGACGATTCATCTGCCTTATCCAAACAAGAAATTTTGCAAAAAATCGCCGATTTGCCTGAAAAAAAAACCAACGACAATGTTGAAGAATACCCATTTTTGAAAATCCGTTTGCGTTTTAATGCGCAGGATTTGTTTGCCGCATCGGAGGTAAAAAAAGCCTTGGAAAATAAGGCTGTTCGTTTGATGCTTTTGGAGCAGGGCGTTTTGGAAAAAGGGCAGGGCGATTCTTTGGAATCAGCGCAAGAGCAATCCCTGCACATTCTGCAAAAATTAAACCCAAAGGATTTGTTCATCCAACTTTACCGCACACAAAACGACGACGCGCCGCCGCCGCCCGAATGGCAGAACGCTTTTGATGAGTTGGAACGCATGGTTGAAAGGCAAGAAAAATGAAAATTTTGGCATTGCGCGGGGCGGGCATCGGCTCGCTGTTGAAGGAATTTTGTGTGGATTTTGAAAAAGCGCCCTTGCGGAATTGCGGGCTTTTTGCCATCACTGGCCCCACGGGTTCGGGCAAATCCACGCTGTTGGATGCGATGTGCTTGGCGCTTTTCAACAATTCGCCGCGGCTCAAAAAAAGTGGCGCAAGTAAATTTGACCAAACGGATTTGTCGCCCAACGACCCGCGAACCTTGTTGAATAAAGACGCACAAAGCGCTTATGCCGAAGTGGATTTTTTGGGTGTGGATTTAAAAAAATACCGCGCGCGGTGGTCGGTGCGGCGCTTGAAAAAAAGCAAAAAAGACGGCGGCGTGGCAAAGGTTGAAATGCGGCTAACCGAGATTTTGGGTAATTTTGCTACTTGCGGCGCAGCGCAACAAGCACAAGCGCGTAGCGCCACGCTGATTTCGCAGGGTTACAAGGAAACTTTGGCATTGATAGCGCAAAAAATCGGTTGCGATTTTGCGCAATTCACCAAAACTGTGTTGTTGGCGCAAAACGATTTTGCGGCGTTTTTGGGCGCAAAAGATGACGAGCGCGCGCAGATTTTGCAAATGCTAACCGATAGCACAATTTTTGAAAAAATCTCCATTGCCGCGCATGAAAAAAATCGCCAAGTTTCTACCCGTTTTAAAGAATTGACGGCGCAAATGGATGCGCAAAAAATCCCCACGGAAAAAGAAAAAGACGATTTAAAAAAAGAAATTGCCGATATTCTTCAAAAAAAATCCACGTTGACCGTGGAAAAAGAGCATTTGGAACAACAAAAAACATGGATTTTGCAATTAAATAATTTAAAAACTTTGTTTTTAAAGGCAGAAAAAGATTTTTTGCTTTTAAAAGAAGAATGGGAAAATAATTTATCAAAAATTGCGCAATTAAAACGCAAAAAAAATGCCTTCACTTTAAAACCTTTATGGATTCAAAAAGAAGAAACCCACAAACAATTTTCTGAAAATGAACAAGCAATTTTTGAAAATAATCAAAAAATTGTTGAAACGCAAAATACTTTGCAAAATGCGGAAAAACATTTGATTCAAAGCGAAAAGGTCTTGGCGGATTTTGAAGTTGAAATCAAATCAAAAGCAAATGATTTAGAAAAAGCGAAAGGTTTGGACGAACAACTTTTAAAAATAAAAACCGAAATTCAAAAGGAAGAAGAATTTTTACATTCTATTTTAGCGCAGAATAAAAAAGCCAAAGATGATTCCGCTCAAATTCAAAAAGCAATGATTGAAAAAGAATCGCAAATAGAGAATTTAAAAGAATATTTTGCTAAAAAACAAAAACATTTGTTGTTAGAAAATGTTTGGGATAAGGTTGAAAATCTTTTGAAAAGTTTTAATTTTCAATATTTGCAAGATTTAGAAAAATCAATTGTTGAAAAAGAATCGCAGTTATCAAAAAAAGAAAATGATTTTGCTTTGATTCAAAAAGATTTTAATTCTGCAAAAACGGCATTTGAATCATCGCAACAAACTTTGAAAAATCAAATTATTTGCGAATTGAGCCTTGGCTTACAAGATGGCAAGAGTTGCCCAGTGTGCGGTTCGGCAAAGCATCCTGCGCCTTTTCATTTAAATGTTGAAAACAAAAACGCCGAATTGGTGGATTTGGAAAATCTCAAAAAAAACGTTGCAGCAAAAGAATCGGCATTTTTAAAAGCGGAAAAAGAATTATTGCTTTTTAAAGAAAGTTTAAAACACTTAAAAGAAAACTATGACAATCAAAAAAAATTATTATCAGACTCTTTAAATGCTTTAAATGAATATTTGTTGCCGATTGCCAGCGATTGGCAAAATCGTTTTTTGAATAATCCCGCTTTGTTTTTAGAAAATTCCGCCAAAAATGTTGCACAATGCCGCACGCAAAAAAAATTGGAAGAATCTTTGAAAAATGATTTGTTTTTATTACAAAATAATTATGAAAATGCTAGCGAAATTATTTTAAAAAATACAAATAGTTTAGAAGAAAAAGAATTTTTTTTAAAGTATTCAAAAAGAACGTTGTTCTCTTTTTGAAGGAAAAAGCGTCTCTGAAATTCAAAATACGTGGCATTTTGAAGAAAATCAGCTTAAAAACAATGCTTGGCAAGCAAAAAATGAAAAGGATTTGTTATTAAAATCCTTGGCAATTTATAAAAAAAATAATGACGATTTGCAAATTAAATCGGCAGAATTAAAAAACGCTTTGGCAACTTTTACGCATCAATTTGAAAAGGCATTAAAAGATTATGATTTTTCAAAGGAAGAAATAAAAGCATTGTTTTTGCAAGACCAACAAGAAGTGGAAGCGGAATATAATCAAATCGTAAAAATAGAAGAAGAAAAAAATTCTGCGGAATTATTAAAAAATACCCGACAAAAAGATTTGGAAAAGCACGAAAAAACAAATCCTTTTGAAAATGCGCAAGTTTTAAATTGGGATGAAATAAACGCTTTATTAAACGAAAAAAAAGCGGCGTTGGAAACATTAGAATCTTTGTTGGCAAAGCGGCAAGCGAAAGCGGGCGAATTGGAAGCACAGGGCAGGGCGGCAGAAACTTTGCGCCAAGCGGTGCTAGAAGCCAAAGAGGAAGCGAGTTTGTGGGCTGGGATGAATGATTTGCTCGGCGCATACGATGGCAAGGTTTTTCGTGATTTTGCGCAACGCTACACTTTGGATGCTTTGGTGTTGCACGCCAACAGCCACTTACAGAAATTGTGGCGACGCTATGCTTTAAAACGTGCGCCCGAGTCGCTTGCCTTGTGGGTTGTGGATTTGGCGGCGGGCGGCGTGCCGCGCTCGGTGCATTCGCTCTCAGGCGGGGAATCTTTTTTGGTGTCGTTATCCTTGGCTTTGGGTTTGGCAACTTTAAAGGATTCGGCGCAACTTTCCGACTCGCTTTTTATTGATGAAGGTTTTGGGGCATTGGATAAAGAGTCGCTTGCCTTGGTGATGAATGCCTTGGAAAATTTGCATGCGGCAGGGCGCACGGTTGGCGTGATTTCGCATATTGAAGAAATGTGCGAGCGCATTGCCGTTCGGGTGTTGGTGAAACCAAACGATTTGTCTGGTTCTTCAAACCTTGAAATTGTGGGGGAATAAAGCGATTTTCCACGGTCAATTTTTTTAAAATTTCAAAAAAATAAGCGGTTGACCGTGGATTTTAATGACAAAAAGTGCAGTGCCGAATGTTTCACGTTTTTTTAACAAAGTTTAGCGTTTGACTTTTCAAAAAAAACACAAAGTTTAGCGTTTGACTTTTCAAAAAAAACACAAAGTTTGGCGTGGCATTTGTGCAAAAAAAACCTGCCGAAAAGGGCAGGTTTTGTTTTTATTCCTTGTCGTATCTCAGCTATTTTTTAGCTGGATTTTGGAAAAGGCTAATCATTTGTTGGCGGTAATAACGCGTGCCGCGCGGTCCATCCACACGCACGGATACACGAATCAAAGGCACCGCAAAAGTAGGCACGTTGTTGAGCCCCGCACCTTGCCAACCCAGTATGACTTTGCCGGTTGCCGGTGGTTCAGCAGGTGTATTGGTGCCTTCAACCACCAAACCCACTTTATTCGTTCCTTTGTTAAGGCTATTGGGGAATGAACAATCGGCATCAAAGCCATTGGCGTTTTCGTTTGGACATTGCAAATCCATAATGTAGTAAACCTTTTCGCGCGTTTTGTCTAAATCAAAAGAACAAGCACCTTGGGGAGTTGAATCTGTCAAACGCATGGGAACGCCTTGGGGGTCTACGCCTTTTAGGCGATCCTGCCTGTCTGTTGAAAAATTTTTAGCTTCTTCAAAACTACCAGCAAAGGCGTATGGATAATAACACCCGCTTTGTGTTCTTAACGTGGTGACCATATCCTTACTTTTGAAGGTTTTGTTGGCAATTTTTTTCAGTATGTCGTCTTTTGCCTTGGCATAGCCCACATCTGCTGCTGATTGTGCGGAAAACGCCAACATTCTATTGGTTGCAAATTGAGCGCCCGTATCCACGGAATAAGATAGGGAAATAGCGGCTGCCATCATCGCAATCAAGGCGATGAGTGCAATAAATAACACCACGCCTTTTTGTCGTTGAATAGAAGAGAAAGTCATCAGCGTGTCCTTTCAATTATTGGCTACATTTGTTGTCTTTATTATCCATGCAAGAAGCATAGGCTTGGTCAAAGCCGTATTGCGTATTTTGCAAAGGAATCAAAAACTCCACCACTTCGTAATGGTAAGTGGCTTCGTCAGTGTTGGCTGGAATGGTGATTTGGATGGCACTATTTCCTAATTCCTCTTTGAATAGCGCGGGCAAAGGTTTGGCTGGCGCATTTTTTTTGTCCTCAATTTCGGGGAAAGAGTTGCGCAAAACCAAGGCTACTTTTATTGCACGAATACGGCGAATTTTATTGCGTGCGGCATCTGTATCTTCACGCAATTTATCGTAAGACCAATCGCCTGTTGGCAAATGCCATACACTGTTACTTGCCAAATTGCGGTTGTTGGGGTCGGCGCTGTTTTCTGAAGGTGCAACGCCGTAAATGGCTTTTAACAATACCACGTTATCCGCCAATGCCTCTAACTTATCGTGCAAAAGGTCATAACGCAATAAGTTGCCCGTTGTGCCAAGTTGGTCATTTTCTGCTTCAGCCAATCTGCCCGCAGTGAACATGGCAAAGCCGCTGCGCGTGAGAATGTCGTCCTTTAATTTTTCGTCATTGCCAGAACCAACGGTTCCCTTGTCACTGAAATTCCCACGGTCCAAGCGCCCCATATTCATCAAAAAACCGTTTTTGTATGTGGTTGGGTCGGGTTTTTGTTGTTGTGGATTAGCGTTTCTTGTGGCGGTTTGCAGTTGCAAATTGCCCTTTAACAAACCGTTGGAGTATTCTGGCTTCCATTCCCAATCTGTGGCGGTGATATGGCATTTTTTTAGGTCAGAACTAATTGCCATGACTGCTTCACGGCAATACGTGCCCGTTTTGCCCGCACTGCAAAAACCAAGGTATTGGGGATTGCCATTCCCCCAGTTTTTCGCTTCTTTACCGTTGAACCAACCGAATTTCACAAAATTTTTGTTACCGTTGCTGCCAATCTCAGCAATTGGCGCAATAGCATTGTAAGTGTTGGTGCTGCGCATTGTAATCAGTATGTCTTGATTCTGCCCGTTATTTTCTGGGAAAGTGAATTTGTTGTTTGCTTTGGTGCGAATCAAAATGGGCGCAACGGGCCAAGTGTCTTTGTCACCCCCAGCATTGTTGTTTTTTTGAGGCGGGCGATGACCAAAGAAGGTATTGTTACCGCTTTGGAAATCAAAATTCTCTGCAAGAGGCAGATAATGTTTGTCCTTAGTCGGCAAGGGCGGAATGCGGTTTTCAAACGGCCAAATTTGCGCTCTGCAACCATAAAGTTGCATAGATTTGCCTGCGTTCAAGCGTGCTGTGCTGATGCCTTGCCCCGCTTGGCGCAATTCATTGCTCAACAAAAAATAAGCTAAATTGCCGTTTTGCAGCGCATCTGAATCGCTGGTGGTTTGTTGCTTTTGGGTTTCATAAACAGAAAAAACCTGAAAAATAGCAACTGTGGCAATCAAAGCAATGGTTACGCCGACCAGCAATTCAACCAAAGAAAAACCTTTTTGGTGATTTTCCACGGTCAACGCAAATTTTTTTTGAAAAGTTTTCATGGCAGAGTTTGAAAAAAATTGAAAAACGTTGAAAAAAATCTAATTTTTGTGGCGAATGGGGCCATCATCGCGGTAAGAGAAAAACTCCAAAGAACGGGCGCCACTTTGTTCTCTCTCCCTTTCCACGCCATATTCCAGCTGATTGCGCGAAAGATAACCACGGGCATTGCCTTCTGGTCCATCTATTGCAAAATTGGAGATATCTTCTTGCATGCGGTGTTGCAAGCTTTCGCCGCTTTGCAAATTGAAGGCATCTTTATTGGAGAGACGTTTAAGAAAAGTATCGTTTGAGTTAATTGAAATGTTTAACTGGGTGTCGTTAAAATTTTTAACGTTGCGCGATATCACTTGTTTTTGCGCAATTTCAGAATTGAATGCGGTAAAAACATCGTCACGCAAGCGCGTATCATTCACGCTATTGGTGGAACGCGCCAATGTTGCCACCAAACCCAAAATACCGATGGAAAAAATAACCACCGCAATCAGCGCTTCCAAAAGCACTGAACCTTGTTGCGATTGTTTGCTGAACGTTGTTTTTTTCATAATCATCACCCGTTATTGCGTTGAATTAACCTTTAGTTTGGCATGCCATTGAGCGCATTGTGCTTGAACCGTCTGTATCATCATAGCCCGGGTCACACATGCGCACTTTGCCGCCTAATTTCATCAAAACCATCAGGCAACGAATGTCGCCCTCGTTGTTGCCTTTATCAGGATTGGTGGTAGCTTTTCCTGAACAGTTGTGAGTGGTTTTTTGGTTTTTGTCACGCTTTTTGGATGCAAACTGCAACTTGGGTTCTTTTAGGTATTTGCCTTCTTCCGCAAAAGAATTTGTACCGCCCGTGGCACGAAAAGTAATGATTTTGTCGGTGTTACTATTTGAAAAAAAGCTATCGCTGATGATGTCTACAACATTTTCACCATCTTCTGGTGGCGTGCGGTATTGCACACTCATGGGGAAAATATCTTCGCTAAAATCATTTGGTTTTTTAGGATCTATGGAACGCGCACTATTGGCATCAGCACAAATGACCAAATAATTGGCTTCCGATGGTTTTTTTCTCTTGTCTGCTGATGGGCACGTTCCTGTGTTGGAATTGTAAGCTTCGTTGTATGCTCTTTCGGTGAATACAACGCTAACATCGCTATTGCGTGCGGCTGCCAACTGTTGAGCCTTGCGCAAACCGTTTTGCACGTTTTCTGCGGCAGAGCGAATTTTGGTGTTGGTTAGCCAAGTTTCCATAGCCGGCATGGTAAAGCCGACCACAATGCCGATGATCACCACAACGACCATCATTTCAACGAGCGTAAAACCTTTTGTTCTCATCACACGCCCCTTTTAGCAAGTGCCATTTTTGTGTGCAACCCAACAACTGTTGGCAGCAGCAGGAACATTTTTGCCATTGATTTTTCCTGACGAGGTTTTGTTGCCGTTTTGGTCTACGGTCATTACCAAATCAATAAAAGGTTCTTTGCGCCCTGTTAAAGTTAATTTGTATGTTTGTCTTCTGGATGTAGAGCAATTACCCGTATCTGCACACGCACTGCATTCCACTTTGAAATCTTTATCGTCAATGATGTAAATCTTGTTGCTGTCACTCTGATTGTGGCAGTCGTTGTTGGCGTAAATAAAATTCGCATCAAAGCTACCAGCACACGTAGACTCAGATTCATTATCAGGCCACCGACCGCAATAATACGCGCGGCGGTTGGTGTATCTTCTTTCCATTAACTGTTGACCTTGCATCAAGATGGAATGCGCTTCTGTGAGTCTTGCGCGAATCACATGGTCTTGATAAACAGGGATGGCAATGGCTGCCAAAACGCCGATGACCGCAATCACAATCATCAGCTCAATTAACGAAAAACCGTGTGCTATTTTTTTCATCTTGAATTCCAATCTCTTAAAAAAGACTTTGCGAAAAGGTTGTAAAAAAAACTTTGGAAGTTTGTTGCTTCCAAAATGTTTTCAGTATTGTTTTTTTCCGCCGAAATCCAAGAAAAACGTTTTTGTGTTTAAAAGCGTTTTTGATGGTCGTCCCACTGGCTTTGATTATAGTGCAATAATTTTAAAATTGCACGTATCATCCAAAAGCTCAACGCCTGCACGGTTCGCTTTAAAAAACTTTGCCGCCGCGGCGCATGCGCAGAATAATAAACACAATCATTTGCCATGGTCAACTCTAATTTTTTTTTCAATTCCTTTGCCAAAATGTTGGATAAAACCAAAATGTTTGCTTCTTTGTTTAATAGCAGGCTAAATGGATCCATGTTGGAAGAACCGATGGTAAGCCACCGCTCGTCAATTGCTGCCACTTTGGCGTGCAACAAACCGGGTTGGTATTCGTAAATTTCAATGCCCGCTTGAATGAGTTTTTGATACAAAAAACGTGTGGCAGAAAGCAAAAACGGCACATTGGATTTGCCTTGCAAAATAATGCGGATTTTAACCCCGCGCGAAGCCGCATTCAAAAGCGCTTGGCTCAGCCAAAAACCGGGCAAAAAATAAGCATTGGCGATGATGATTTCCTTTTTGGCGCTTTCAATGGCGCGCAAATAACTGTTCAAAATATCGTGCCGATGGCGAAAATTATCACGAATTAAAAAACCAACTTCGGCATTGGATTGTTCCGCCGCAATGCAATTTTCAGCGTGAAAATCACAATGAAAAAAATCACGTTTTAAACCATGTGCGCGGCGCAAATTTTGCCATTGCCGCAACATATGGCGTGCAATATCTGTTAGCACTTCGCCTTCAATTTGGGCGGCAAAGTCCAAGCGTGTTGTGCCTTTTGGGTCAGCGTCAATATTCATTCCGCCAACAAAAGCAATTTTGTAGTCAATTATTGCAAGTTTGCTGTGCAAACGCCGCAAGCGCTGGCGTTTGAATGAAAAAACGGATTTTTCTTGCCGAAAAAAAAGCAAGCGAACGCCCGCATTTTGAAAGGCTTGGGCAAAGTCGCCTTCGGCATTTTTGGCGCCAAAACCATCCAAAATAACGTTGACCGATACGCCGCGCCGTGCCGCATTTTGTAGCGCTTGGGCAATGGTGTTGCCAGCAGAATCGTTGGCAAAAATATAAGTTTCCAAAAAAACGCATTCGCAGGCTGAATCAATGGCGGATTTTAAGTGCTCAATGTAGTTGGCACTGGATGCAAGCAATTCAACGCGGTTGTGGGTTTTTAAAAACATTTTTCCACAGTAAACGGCAAATTTTTTTGAAAATCAGGCACGCCTAAATGCTTAAAAAAGGTTTGCAGATTGTTTGGCAAAGGCGATTTTATTTTCAAATCAAAAGGGTAGGGCAGAATCACGCGGTGCGCGTGCAGCGCCATGCGTTTTAAGCCGTGTTTTTGCAAGGTTTTGTTGAAGGCAAAGTCGCCGTATTTTTCATCATTTAAAACAGGCAACGCCTTTGCCGCCAAATGCACGCGAATTTGGTGTGTTCTGCCGCTTAAAATCTGCGCATTTAAAAGCGAAATATTGGCGTTTTTCCACGCGGCAATGGGCGTGAAAACGCTTGCCGATGCTTTGCCGTTTTCAAAATCCACGCGAACAAAGCGCTCGCCATTGGGCAAGGTTGTTTTGAAAAGTGGCAGATTGATTTTTAAAGGATTTTTTAAAACACCAAAAACGCCAACAAAATAATGTTTTTCTAAGGTTTTGGTTTTGAAAATTTCGTGTAAATGTTTTAAAGCTGCGCGTTTTTTTGCCAAAATCAACACGCCAGAAGTGTCGCGGTCTAAGCGGTGCGCCAATTCCAAAAAAGGCAAGTCTTGGCGCATTTGGCGTAAAATTTCAATGATTCCAAAATTTAACCCTGAGCCGCCATGCACCGCCAAACCGGCGGGTTTATCAACAACAAGCAAACAATCGTCTTCATACAAAACAGGAATGTGGATTTTGGGCAAAAATGGCGCCGACTGTTTTTGTTCAAAATTGGAATTGCTTAAAAAAATCGGCGGAATGCGCACCAAATCACCGATTGTTAAACGGCTTTGCGCTTTGGCGCGTTTTTTATTCACGCGCACTTCGCCGTTTCTAATGATTTGATAAACGTGGCTTTTGGGCACGTTTTTGAGCGTTTTAAACAAAAAATTGTCCAAACGTTGCCCATCGGCAGATTCGTTAATGGTTACATTGCAAACTTGCCTATTCACGTTCATCCAACCACGCCGCTTGAATGGCTTCCAAAATGCGCTCGTTGCAGGCATTGGGTGAATCGTCAAAATCGTTTAAATCCAAAACCATTTGGCGCAAATCCACAAAATTTAAAGTTTGCGGATTTTGATTGGGAAATTGTTCATCCAAAGCGATTGCAATATCCAAAATATCCGTCCAGCGCATTATTTTTCCTTGGCGTGATTGAGAGAATAACGCGGAATTTCAAGCGTGATATCGTCCGTTCCCACAATGGCTTGGCAAGAAAGCCTTGATGTTGGCGAAAGTCCCCAAGCTTGGTCCAGCAAATCGTCTTCTAATTCATCCGATTCGTTTAAATCTTTGCCGCCCGCTTTGATGATAACGTGGCACGTGGAACACGCACAGCTTAATTCACAAGCGTGTTCAATTTCAATGCCGTTTTTCAGCAGATTTTCGCAAATGCTGATTCCAGATTCGGCGTTGATGGTAGCGCCTTCTGGGCAAATTTCAGGGTGTGGAAGAATGGTGATTTGAGTCATTTTTTTTCAAAATTTTTTTCAGTTTACCGTGGAAATGCATTGAATTAAAGAATCCTCCCACGATGGATGTTTTTCAAAACCCAAAAGTGTTGCAACACTTGCGGCAAGGTTGCTAAGCCCCGCATTTTCTAAATTTTTTAAAGAAAATTGCGGCGCTTTGGGGTTAAACAAAATCAGCGGCACAGGGTTCAAGGTGTGGGAAGTTTTGGCGCGTTTGTTGCCGTTTTTGTCTAAGAGCACCAAGCCGGTTTTTTTATCCGTTTCAAACATTTCGTCCGCATTGCCGTGGTCGGCGGTAATCAAAGCAATGCCGCCGATTTTTTCAAGCGTTTTTAATAAGCGATTGAGCGCCAAGTCTAAGGCTTCAACTGCCATTGTTGCGGCGCGAAAATTGCCCGTGTGCCCAACCATATCGCCATTGGCAAAATTGCAACGCAAAAAATCGTATTGGCGGCTTGTTAAGGAGTTAATCATTGCATCTGCAATTTCGGCAGATTTCATCCACGGGCGCTCATCAAAAGAAACGCCATCGCTTGGAATTTCAAGCCACGTTTCTTTTTCAAACTTGTGGGAGCGGTTGCCATTCCAAAAATAAGTTACATGGCCGAATTTTTGCGTTTCGGAACAAGCAAATTGCGCAATTCCGCTTTTAGAAAACCACTCGCCCGAAGTGTTTTCAATGGCGGGCGGATTAACCAAAAAGCGCGGCGGAATTTGTAAATCGCCATCGTATTGCAACATTCCCGCAAAGGTGATGTTTAAAGGCGGCGTGCGAAATTTATCAAAATTTTCCACGGTCAACGCCAAAGAAATTTCAATGGCGCGGTCTCCCCGAAAATTAAAAAAAACAACCGAATCGCCATCCACTATTTTGCCAATGGGTTTGCCGTTTTGCGCAACAACAAAAGGCGGCAAGTCTTGGTCAATGATTTTGGGATTTTCCGAGCGCGCTTTTAAAACGGCTGCTGTTGCCGATTCAAAATGTGGCGCTTCGCCCAAAACGTGGGTTTGGTAGCCGCGCTCCACCATTTGCCAGTTGGCGTTGTAGCGATCCATTGTAATGGTTTGCCTGCCGCCGCCTGATGCAATTTGTGCGCAAAAGTCATTGTTGTTTAATTCGTTTAAAAGTTTTTCCAAATCCGCCAAATAATCCAAGGCGCTTTGTTCGGCAACATCGCGCCCGTCCAACAAAACGTGGATAAAAACTTTTTTTAAATGTTCTTTTTTGGCTTGAATAATCAAGGCTTTTAAATGGGCAATGTGGCTATGCACATTGCCATCCGACAACAAACCGATGCAATGCAAGGCATTTTTGTTTTTGTCTTTTACACCTTGAATAATTTCACGCCACGCTTTGCCTTGCCAAATGGCGCCGCTTTCAATGGCGGTGCTGACCAGCGCCGCGCCTTGCGCATAAATTTGCCCAGAACCAATGGCGTTGTGGCCAACTTCGGAATTGCCCATATCGTCATCGCTTGGCATTCCAACAGCTTTGCCGTGCGCTTTTAAGCGAATGTTGGGGTAATGTTGAAACAAATAATCCAAAGTAGGCGTTTTTGCGGCGGCAACAGCACTGCCTGCGGGGTCGCGCGCAATGCCCACGCCATCCATCACAATTAAAAGCACGGGCGCTTTGGTTTTTGGAAAGTTGGGAATTTTGGAGAGCATTTTTTTAAATCAAAAAAGAAAAACGTTTTTGAGCGTTTTTTTTAAAAAAAATTCAATTTTCCACGGTCAACCCAAAAAAAATTTGAAAACTTAAAAAAATTTTGCGTTGACCGTGGATTTTTGTTTTTTTTACCGCGCGTTAATCATTGTGCCCACGCCGTGGTGGGTTAAAAGTTCCAAAAGCAAAGCGTGTTCTTCGCGCCCGTCAATAATATGCACGGCATTAACACCATTTTTTGCCGCTTCCAAAGCCGAGGCAATTTTGGGCAACATTCCGCCGGATAGCGTGCCGTCTTCAACCATTTGGTTGATTGCATCGGGCGTGATGCCTGTTAAAAGCTTGCCTTCTTTATCCAAAACGCCGGGCGTGTTGGTGAGCAAAACCAGTTTTTCCGCATTCAAAACTTCGGCAATTTTGCCGGCGACCACATCGGCATTGATGTTGTAAGTCTCGCCTTTTTCGCCCACACCAATGGGCGCAATGACGGGAATAAATTCGCCGCTTTTTAAAGTGCGAATTAAAGATGGGTCAATGTGCGTGATATCGCCCACTTGCCCCACATCCAAAAATTGTCCGGGGTGGTTTTTGTCTTTCAAAAGTAGTTTTTTTGCTTGAATAAAATGGCTGTCTTTGCCGGTGATGCCAACGGCTTTGCCGCCAATTAAATTGATTAAATTGACAATTTCTTTATTCACTTGCCCGCCCAAAACCATTTCCACCACATACATGGTTTCCGAATCGGTTTTGCGCATACCTTGCACAAATTCGCCTTCTTTGCCCATTTTGTGCAGCAAATCTTCAATTTGCGGCCCGCCGCCATGCACCACCACAATGTTGATGCCAACGAGTTTTAACAACACCACATCGTGCGCAAAGCATTGTTTCAAATGATTATCCGTCATTGCATTGCCGCCGTATTTGACCACAATGGTTTTGCCGTGAAAGCGCCGAATATAAGGCAAGGCTTCGGCTAAAATTTCCACACGTTTTTTGGGCAAAATGTCCATTTTTTATCCTTTTCAGATACAAATATAAAAAAACGTGGCGATTTTAACCTTTTACAAAAATCCACGGTCAACGCGATGTTTTTTTAAAAAAATATTCGGTTGACCGTGGATTTTTGTTTTAAAAATCAGTGAAGGCAAAAAAGTATAAAATTTGATTTTTTTTTCAGCGCTTTGAAAAATGTTTTCACACTTAAACAAAGAGCAAAAAGAAGCGGTGATGTTGCCGCTTAACGAAAACGCTTTAATTTTGGCAGGTGCCGGCTCGGGCAAAACGCGGGCGCTGACTTTTCGCATTGCGTATTTATTAAAATCAGGCGTGCCAGCCAACAACATTTTGGCGGTAACTTTCACCAACAAAGCCGCCAAGGAAATGTTGAATCGCTTAACAGAAATGTTGGCAGAAGACGCCAAAAATTTGTGGGTTGGCACGTTTCACGGCATTGCTAATCGGCTACTTCGGGCGAATTTTCGTTCAGCCTATTTGCCGCGCGATTTTCAAATTATGGATACGGACGACCAAGTCGCCTTTATCAAACGCCTTTTAAAACAACATTTTCCAACTCTAATAGAAGAAGAGCGCGAATCGGACGGGCAAAACGCTTTGCAGCCCAAAAACATTGCCAATTGGATTGCGCACCAAAAAGAACACGCTTGGCGCGCGCGGGATTTGCAAAAGGAATCGGATAGTTTTTCGCCCAACCAAGCAACCTTGGTTCAAATTTATGAAACTTATGAGCGCGAATGCAACGCGCAGGGTGTTGTGGATTTTGCGGAATTGTTGTTGCGCATTTATGAAGTTTTTAAATTTAACGATGAATTGCGCGCACGCTACCAACAACGCTTTCGGTATATTTTGGTGGATGAATTTCAGGATATTAATTCCCTTCAATTCAAATTGATTATGTTATTAGCCAAAGGCAATGGGGCGCAAAATCGTGTTTTTGTGGTTGGGGATGATGACCAATCCATCTACGGTTTTCGCGGTGCCGATATTCAATTTTTGCACGATTTTGAACGCACCTTTAAACCGCGCATTGTGCATTTGGGGCGCAATTACCGCTCAACTTCCAACATTTTGGAAGTTGCCAACGCTGTGATTGCCAACAACCGCGACCGTTTTATGGAAAAACATTTGTGGACAGAATCTGATGGCGGCGCAATGGTGCAAATTCATAGCGCTTATGACGCAGCGCAAGAAGCGCGTTATGTGATTGCGCGCATTCAAAAATTGCACAATGAGTTGGGCGTGCCGCTATCCAAAATTGCTGTGCTTTATCGCGTGAATTCTTTGTCGCGCGTGTTGGAAACGGAGTTTATTGCCGCGCAAATCAAATACCACATTTACGGCGGCTTGGGTTTTTTTAGCCGAGAAGAAGTCAAACACGTTTTGGCGTATATGCGTTTGATTGCCAACCCAAACGACAACGCGGCATTTTTGCGCGTTATCAACATTCCGCGCCGCGGCATCGGGCAAAAGAGTTTGGAGAGTTTGGAAGAATACGCCAATTTGGATGAACGCAGTCTTTACGACACCGCTTTGCGCTTAAACCCCGCCGCGCAAAAAAAGTTTTTGCCGTTTTTGCATTTGATTGATTCTTTAACCGCCTTTTCAGCAGAACACAACCTGTTTGAAACCACGCAAAAAATTATTGAATTAGCCCAACTGCGCGATTATTACGAGAAAAAAGAAAAAGATGCGGAAAAATTAGAAGATCGCTTAGAAAATTTAAGCGAATTGTTAAACGCCACGCACAATTTTATGGCAGATGAAACGCTTGATAAAACAGGAGGCGAACTTTCTGCTTTTTTGTCTTATGCCGCACTTTTTGCCAGCGAACACCAAAATTCTGCGGACGATGCTGTGCAGTTGATGAGCGTTCATTTGTCCAAAGGTTTGGAGTTTGATAGCGTTTTTGTGGTGGGTTTGGAAAACGGTTTATTTCCGCACGCCATGGCAAAACGCGGTCGCGGCAAGCGCGAAGGCGATGAATTGTCGGAAGAACGCCGATTGTTGTATGTGGCGATGACCCGCGCACAAAAGCATTTGCATTTGAGTTTTGCAAGGCGGCGGCAGGTGTTTAGCGTTTGGGAGACGCAGCAGCCATCGCAATTTTTGGATGAAATCAAAGCCGCGCGCCCAGATATTTTGCGGGAAACAAAAGCAGAGCGCCCGCAATATGAAATGGATACGCGCATCAATTTTGAATCTTTTGGCAATGCCTTTGATGATGACAAAATTGGCGGCGCCAAAACCACCCCGCAAACAAAAATGAGCGCTCGCTCTCGCCACGGCGAAGCGTTGAATTTGAAGGATTTTGTTATTCATTCCAAATGGGGAAGAGGGCAAATCATCGCCTTTTTGGAAGGCAAAGGATTAGGCTTTGTTAAACTTTATTTTGAAGCCGATTGCGTTTATAAAGATTTAGACCTAAACGTTGCCGATATTCAAAAAGAATAAAAAAACAAACGATTTTCCACGGTAAACCTTTTATTTTTTTGAAAATTTTGAAGCGTTTACCGTGGATTTTTGCGTTTTTAGGTTTTTAGCTTTTTGAAAGCGCTTCTTTCATCTGTTGATGAATTTCTTGCAAGGCTTTGGGGAATTTGGGGTAAAGGGTTTTAAACCATTCTTCGCGTTGTGCCAATTCTGCTTGCCATTCGGTTTTGATGAGTTCGGTAACCGATTCAAAATCCGCTTTTGAAAAATTTAAACCCGTCCAGTTGAGCGATTCAAAAGTTGGCAAAAATCCTAAAAAACTTGGCTGTGCTTCGGTTTGCGGGTTTTCAATGCGTTTTAAAATCCATTCCAACACGCGCATATTGTCCCCAAAACCCGGCCACAAAAATTTGCCATTTGGATTGGTGCGAAACCAATTGACGCAAAAAATGGGTGGCGCCGCATCCACTTTTTTGCCCATATTGAGCCAATGCGCAAAATAGTCGCCCATGTGGTAACCGCAAAAAGGCAACATTGCAAAAGGGTCGCGCCGAATAACGCCTTGCGCACCTTGCGCGGCGGCGGTGGTTTCTGAACCGAGCATTGCCGCCAAATAAACGCCCGAATCCCAATCGGCTGCTTGATAAACCAAAGGAATGGTAGAGGCGCGCCGCCCGCCAAAAACAAATGCGTCAATTTCAACGCCTTGTGGGTTTTGCCAATCTTCATCAATGCACGGGCATTGCGCAGCCGGTGCGGTAAAGCGTGCGTTGGGGTGCGCGGCGGCTCTGCCACAATTGGGCGACCAATCTTGACCTTGCCAATCAATCAAATGTTCGGGCGCTTTTTCGGTTAAACCTTCCCACCAAACATCGCCTTCATCGGTTAAGGCAACATTGGTAAAAATCACATTGGCGCGCAAAGTTTCAATGGCGTTGGGGTTGGTTTTTAAAGACGTGCCCGGCGCCACACCAAAAAATCCTGCCTCGGGGTTAATGGCAAAAAATCGTGTTTTGCCGTTTTCATCTTTTTTGGGTTTAATCCACGCAATATCATCGCCAATGGTGGTGATTTTCCAACCTTTAAAGGAATCAGGCGGAATCAACATTGCAAAATTGGTTTTGCCGCAAGCCGAAGGAAAAGCAGCCGCAATATGTTTTTTAACGCCTTGCGGATTTTTTACACCCAAAATCAACATGTGTTCGGCAAGCCAGCCTTCATCCTTTGCCATATTGGAAGCAATGCGCAAAGCAAAGCATTTTTTGCCAAGCAAAGCATTGCCGCCGTAACCAGAACCATATGACCAAATTTCACGCGTTTTGGGAAAATGCACAATGTATTTGGTTGAATTGCACGGCCACGCGGCGCTTTTTTCACCTGCTTTTAAAGGCGCGCCCACCGAATGCACGCACGGCACAAAAAGGCCATCTTCGCCCAAAATGTCATAAACCGCGCGCCCCATGCGCGTCATAATTTTCATATTGACCACCACATAAGGCGAATCGGTTAATTCCACGCCAATATGCGCAATGGGTGAACCCAAAGGCCCCATTGAAAACGGCACCACATAAAGCGTTCTGCCGCGCATTGCACCTTGAAATAAACCATTTAAAGTTTGGCGCATTTTTTGCGGTTCTTCCCAATGGTTGGTGGGGCCGGCATCGTCTTGCGAATCCGAGCAAATAAAGGTGCGGTCTTCCACGCGCGCCACATCGGAAACATCCGAGCGCGCCAAAAAGGAATTGGGGCGCAACGTTGGGTTTAAAGGAATCAACGTGCCGGCTTTGACCATTTCCGCACACAATTGTGCGTATTCTTCATCCGAGCCATCTATCCAAACAATTTTTTCCGGTTCGGTTAAAGCGGCAATTTGGGCAACCCATTGTTTTAATTTTTCGTGGCGCACATAGGCGGGAGCGTTGATTTGCATGGTTTTTTTCCTTTTTAAAAAGCCTTCAAAAAAAACTTATTTTGCCTTAAAAATTCTGTTTTCCGTGGTGAACCAAAAAAAATTCAAAAAAAATTCTTGTTGACCGTGGAAAACTGCATAAAAAAAGCGATCTTGCGACCGCTTTAAAAATTAAAAAAATCGTTTTGTGATATTGCAATAATCACCGTGTGCTTAGCGCAAGCTGGCGGCGTATTGCGATACGGCTTTAATTTCCTTTTCGCTCATTTTTTCAGCTGTCATACGCATCATTTGCGAAGGATCATTGGTTCTTAAACCTTGGCGAAAATTGTTTAATTGCAATTCCAAATATTCCGGATATTGCCCCGCCAAAGCTGGATATTGTGCCGGCATACCGTGCCCGTTGGGACCATGGCAACCTGTGCAAGCCGGAATGCCTTTTTTCATATCGCCAAACTTCCACAATTTTTTGCCCAACGCCAAAGTTTCTTCATCGGCAGTAACTTTGCTGTGCGCAATTTTTTGTTGGGCAAAATACGCCGCCAAATGTTTGAATTCCGAGGGCGGAACAGCCGCCAACATCGCATTCATATTGGGTTCTTCACGCAAAGCCGGTTTGGGTGGGTCGGCGCTGACATCCACATAAAATTCATTGAGTTGTTTCAAAATGTATTCCGCATTTTGCCCGGAAATCATCGGATACATTGTAATGGGATTTTCCGGATCCAAACCGTTGCCGTCCATCCCGTGGCAAGCAATGCAAACCGTTTCAACATATTGTTGTGCTTTGGCAGGGTCAGCAGGTTCCGTGTCTGCTGCAAACGCCACACTGGACGTTGCTAAAAGAATTGCCGTGGCTGTGATGCGCAACATAGTTTTCTCCCCAAATGCAAAAATAAAAAGCGTTACAATAATACCGAATTGCTTTCACAATTTCACCTTTTTTTATGTCTATTTTTAGCGGTGTTGAATTTTCAAAAAGCGTGGCACGCTTAACCGACCTTCCACAATCTTATGCGGAAGTGGCGTTTGTTGGGCGCTCCAATGCCGGAAAATCTACGGTTATCAACGCTTTGTGCAATCGGCACAAGTTGGCGCATGTCAGCAAAACGCCCGGCAGAACGCAAAATTTGAATTTTTTTAATATACCTTTTCCTAAAAACGCAACGGCATTGCGCGATACAACGCCGCGCTATTTGGTAGATTTGCCCGGTTATGGTTACGCGCGCGCGCCCGAAGAAATCCGCAAAAGTTGGGATTTTTTAATATCGCCTTATTTGGGCACGCGCCAAGTTTTAAAAGGGATGATATCCGTGATGGATTGCCGCCATCCTTTTACTTCCTTGGATTGCACGCTTTTAACGTGGTATCGCCCAAAAGGTTTTGTGCATATTTTGTTGAACAAGGCGGACAAACTCTCACCAACTCAACAAATCAAAACGCTGCGTGAAGCACAAACTTTTTTGAAAATTTTAATTCCGCCGCAAAACCAACACCGCTACACCATTCAACTATTTTCAGGCGTGAAGAAAATCGGCGTAACAGAATTAGAAAATAAAATCAAAATGGCGATGGATTTTTTTTAAAACTTCAAAATTTTGCTGTAAAAAATTGCAAAAATTGCGATTTTCCACGGTAAACACCAATTTTTTTTGAAAAAAGGAACAAAAAATGACTTTTTATAGCGATGCCAACGCAGGTTATCCTTTAACGCGTCTGCGCCGTATGCGTAAAGATAATTTTTCGCGCCGTTTGATGGCAGAAAATGTTTTAACGGCGGCTGATTTGATTCTTCCCGTTTTTGTGTTGGAAGGCAAAAACAAAAAAATTGAAGTGCCTTCTATGCCCAATGTTTTTCGCTATTCCATTGATTTGTTGGTGAAAGAAGCCGAAGAATTGGCAAAATTGGGCATTGGCGCCATTGCACTTTTTCCGGTGATTGAACCGAATTTAAAAACCTTAAACGCCAAAGAATCTTATAACCCAGAAGGCTTGATTCCGCGCACCATCAAAGCCTTAAAATCGGCGTTGCCAGAGTTGGGCGTGATTACCGATGTGGCGCTGGATCCTTACACTTCCCACGGGCAAGATGGCTTAATTGATGATTTTGGCTATGTTTTAAACGATGAAACCATCGCTGTTTTGGAAAAACAAGCGCAAAGCCACGCCGAAGCAGGTGCGGATGTGGTGGCGCCATCGGATATGATGGATGGCAGAATTTTGGCAATTCGCAAAAAATTGGATGCCGCGGCTTTGATTCACACGCGCATTTTGGCGTATTCGGCAAAATATGCTTCTTGTTTTTATGGTCCTTTTCGCGATGCTTTGGGTTCTGCCAAAAATTTGGGCAAAAGCAACAAAGCAACTTATCAAATGGATCCAGCCAATTCGGATGAAGCCTTGCGCGAAGTGGCTTTGGATTTGCAAGAAGGCGCGGATATGGTGATGATTAAACCCGGACTGCCTTATTTGGATATTATTTACCGCGTCAAACAAGCCTTTGGCGTGCCAACTTTGGCTTATCAAGTCAGCGGCGAATACGCCATGCTTTCTGCCGCCATTCAAAATGGTTGGTTGGATAAAGAAAAAGCCATTTTGGAATCTTTGTTGGCGTTCAAACGCGCGGGCGCCAATGCCGTTTTAACGTATTTTGCCAAAGAAGCCGCACTTTTTTTGAAAAATAATCCAAATTATTAAAACAATAAAAAAACATTCCAAGAAGATTTTTCAAAAAAAATCTGGGTTGACCGTGGATTTTTTAAAAAAAGGAAAAAACCATGCAAACGCGCAGCGTTTTTTATATTTCTGATGGCACCGCGCTTACCGCTTCTGCTTTGGGAGCCAGTTTGTTGGCGCAATTTGAAAAAGTGCGTTTTAAAGAAGTGCGCATTCCGTTTTTGGATTCGGTTGAAAAAGCGCATTTTGCCGTGGCGCGCATCAACACCCAAGCCTTGCGTGATGGCGCACGCCCGATTGTTTTTTCCACCTTGGTTAATCGCGAAATTGCCCAAATTATCAAACAAGCCAATGCGCTTTGTTTGTCGTATTTTGATTCTTTTTTAAAGGAAATGGAAAAAGAAATGGGCATGCCTTCCATTCATTTGGCAGGGCGCTTGCACGATGCCGATGATGTGGATTACAAAAAAAGAATTGATGCCATCAATTACACTCTGGCGCATGACGATGGTATGAGTTTTGACCATTTAAATGAAGCGGATGTGATTTTGGTGGCGGTTTCCCGCTGCGGCAAAACGCCCACTTCGCTTTATTTGGCTATGCAATTTTCGCTAAAAGTGGCGAATTATCCCATTGTGGAACAAGATTTTTTGCGCGCTTCTTTGCCTTTTTGTTTGTTGCAATATCCAAAAAAATTGTTTGGCTTAACCATTACACCTGAGCGTTTGTCGGCTTTGCGCACGGAGCGCAATTTAAGCGAAAATTACGCGCATATTGATTCTTGTCGGCACGATATTTACAGCGCCGAAGATTTAATGAACGCACACCGTATTCGTTTTATAGACACCAGCCGACAATCCATTGAAGAAATTGCAACCGGCATTATGCATGCCTTGCATTTGGAATAAAAAAATGCAGTTGCAGGTGATGAGTTTCAACATTCATAAAGGTTTGTCCGCTTTTAATCGGCAACACACTTTGCCGCTTTTAAAAGAATGTTTGGCAGAGCAAAATTTTGATTTGATTTTTTTGCAAGAAGTGCAGGGCAAAAACGATTTTCGCGCCCAACAATTTGAAGATTGGCCATTGCTTCCGCAACACGAATTTTTGGCAGGCACGCAATTTTATGCCGCTTATGCGTGTAATCGGCAGTATCAAGCTGGGCACCACGGCAATGCAATTTTGTCGCGCTATCCCATTGTTTCGGTTTTTAACCAAAACATCACCGATTTTTCTTTTGAAAAAAGAGGCGTGTTGCATGCCAAAGTGGCGCTTTTGGATGGGCGATTTTTGCATTGCGTGTGCGTGCATTTGTCGCTTTTTCAAAAGTCGCGCAAAAAGCAAATGGCGCAGTTGGTGGCGTATTTACAACAATTGGAAAATTTTGAAAACCTGCCTTTAATTGTTGCGGGCGATTTGAATGATTGGCAAAACGATGCCCAACAATTTTTAGCCAAGCCATTGAATTTAAAAGAAGTTTTTTTGTCGCAACACGGCAAATCGGCAAAAAGTTTTCCGTCAATCTTGCCGATTTTGCATTTGGACCGCATTTATGTGCGCAATTTGAATGTGTTATCTTGCCAAACTTTGACGCATTCCAATTGGAAAAAACTCTCAGACCACACGGCAATTGGCACGGTGCTTGAACTTTAAAAAATCCACGGTGAACCATTTATTTTTTTAAAATGAAAAACAAAAAATTAGGACAAGTTTTTACGCCTTCATTTGTTGTTGACACAATGCTAAAAAACCTTGATTTTTTGGGCAAAACCATTTTGGAACCTTCTTTTGGAAAAGGTGCTTTTTTAAGTGAATGTGTGCGTTTGTATGCCCAAAGTTTTTTGAAAAAATCTAATAATTTAAAACAATTAAAAAAAGAATTGGAGCAAAATATCATTGGTGTTGAAATTGATGAAAATTTATTTGAACAATGCGAACAAAATTTAAATCAAGTTGCAGAAGAATTTAATTTAAAAAATGTCCAATGGAATTTAATTTGTGGTGATTTTTTAAAAGTTTATCCACAATTTAAAAATAAAATAGATTATGTTATTGGTAATCCACCTTATGTGCGCATTCATTATTTAAACAAAAATTTAAAACAATTTTCAAAAGGCGGAATGACGGATTTGTTTTTAATTTTTTTTGATTGTGGCTTTAAATGTTTAAAAGAAAAAGGAGAATTAATTTTCATCACACCAAGCTCTTGGTTAAAAAGTAAAGCAGGATTATATTTAAGAAAAAACATTTTTTATTTTAAAAAAGGTGTTATTTTTAATGAAATTTTGCTTGAAGATTTTCAAAATCCGCAAAATAACCGCATGATTCAATATCAAGATTTGTTTTTGCCCAATTGCGATATTTTTTTAGGAAATTTGCAATTCAAAAGAATTTTTAATTTTAAGCCGTTGCCGGTTAAAAATGGTTTTGCCACTAATTGTGATTCTTTCTTTTTTGGTGATTTTAAAAATCAAAATTATCCTACTATTCCCATTTTCAAAGCCTCCAACGGAAAATGGTTAGATGGCATTTATCCTTATGATGAACAAGGTAATTTTAAACAACCAACAGGCGAAGTTTTAAAGCGTTATGCGCAATTTGAATTGATTTTAAAAAAACGTGATTTGCAAAATCAACCGTGGCAAGCCTTTGCTCGCACGCAAGGCTTAAAAGATACATTTTTCCGCAAAATTGCTTTTAACCACTTGATTAAAGAAATCAAAGACTTGCGTATCGTGGAAGTTCAAAGCGGAGCAGGTGTTTTTGGCGGTTATTATTTGAAAACCAATTTACCGCTGGAATTTTTCAACAAAGTTTTGAAAAACAAGGAATTTTTGGAATATGTGAAAAGTTTGGGTAAATACAAAAATGGCGGTTATTATACTTTTTCAAGCAGTGATTTGGGGCGCTTTTTGGCTTATAAATTAAGCGAAGAAAATAAGCATCAATGAATGCACTTTATATTAAAAGGAGTTGAAAATGAATTATTTTAATGATGATTTTTTAAATATCTTAACTCAATCATTTGATATTTATTTGAAAACCAATGCAAGAAGTAATGAAAAATTAAAAATTTTGCATCAAAAAATTGCAAATGATTTAAAAAACAAACTTGATTTATTTAATTCTTTCAATACATTTGAAATTTTTGCTTATGGAATCAATGAAGGAAATGAAAAAAAATAAAAGGGCGTTATTATGATAAAAAAGCAGATATTGCTATTTTTAAAAATACAAAACAATATGCAGGAATCGCTGTTAAATTTGTGATGAGCAATTATGCCCAAAATTCAAATAATTATTTTGAAAACATGTTGGGCGAAACAGCTAATTTGCGAGCCAATAAAATATCTTATTTTCAAATTTTAATTGTGCCGGAAATGATGCCGTATTTTTCAAAGGAAAATAAAATTATCAAAATAGAAGAATTAAAATTACATCATTTAAAAAAATACATTTCTTTATCCAACGACAATGAAAATTTATTTTTTCATACTCCAAATAAAACACTTTTGGTGATTATTCAATTACCCGATTTTAAAAACATACAAAATAAATTAGATTATCAAAAAATGTGTTTGGGAAAAAGATTAAATTATTCTCAAAAGTTTCAATTTAACTTAGGTAGTAGTTTAATTTTGAATAATTATGATGCGTTTTTGAATAAAGTAGCACATGCTATTTTGGCTGTTTGATTTTGTGCTGTTAAAAGTGCTTTTTCCACAAAAAAATCCACGGTGAGCGGCAAAAAATTTTGAAAAAAAACAACGCGCACAGGGAAAAGCTAAAAAGTATTTGACCTTTTGTGAGCGTTTTGGCAAAGTGTTGCAGAATTTTGCCAACCCTTTGAAAGTTTTATCAAAATGAAAACCCCGATTACGCACATTCGCCCTTTCTTTTTTGGCGCAGAAGAATCC
>ERZ1035025.465-NODE-465-length-27504-cov-68.720318_pt1 | contig 27504 bp, 28 predicted proteins | sample MGYA00520619_ERZ1035025 | MGnify/ENA primary metagenome ERZ1035025 (study PRJEB33766, sample SAMN09781742) | gut metagenome | biome: gut microbiome | host: Homo sapiens | place: Madagascar | study: EMG produced TPA metagenomics assembly of the PRJNA485056 data...
TAATTCTAATTCCATAGTCGTATATTTTTATGTTTTACTTTGTTTCTTTTTTATCTTTAAGATTAAAGCCCGGGGGGACCAGCGATGGAATCGCTGGGAACGGGGGCGGAAAGGAGTTAAGGCTCTTTTTACCTTTCAAAGGGGTTAAGGCTCTTTTTACCTTTTTACCCTTTTACCTTTCAAAGGCTTTTTATTTTTCAAAAACCTTCCTGATTCTTTCCAGGGCCTCTTTCATCTTCTCATCCTTGGCACAGAGGCTGATACGGATGTAACGCTTGCCGTTGGTTCCGAAGATGAAGCCTGGTGTGATGAAGACGCGTGCCTCATGCAGCACCTTCTCTGTCAGGTCTTCTACATCGGCATATTTCTCAGGTATCTTGCCCCAGAGGAACATGCCTACCTGGTTAGGGTCAAACTGGCAGTCGAGCACCTTCATGATCTCCTCGGCAATGTCGCGGCGGCGGCGGTAGTTCTGGATGTTGTTCTCGCGGTGCCATTCATCCGTGTTGTTCAACATCGCCTCGGCAGCTGCCAACTGTATGCCTCGGAAGCTTCCGTTGTCAATGTTGCTCTTCACCTTCAGAATCCATGAGATGAAGGTCTTGTTGCTCGAAATCATCGCCACACGCCAGCCTGGCATGTTGTGGCTCTTGCTCAGAGAATTGAACTCGATGCAGCAGTCCTTAGCTCCCGGCACCTGCATGATGCTCATAGGGTGCTCGTTGAGGATGAGCGAATATGGGTTGTCGTTCACCACCACGATGTTGTGCTTCTGGGCGAATGCCACCAGCTTTTCGTAGGTTTCGCGCTTTGCCACACCGCCTGTCGGCATGTTAGGATAGTTGGTCCACATCAGTTTTACGTGGCTCAGGTCCATCTTCTCCAGGGCGTCGAAATCGGGCTGCCATCCGTTATCCTCTCTCAGATCGTAGTAGGTAATCTTGGTACCCAGAATCTTGTTGATGGCGGTGTAGGTAGGGTATCCCGGGTTCGGGATAAGCACCTCATCGCCAGGGTTGCAGAAGGCGAGCGTTACGTGCAGAATGCCTTCCTTGCTACCTATGAGGGGCTGGATTTCGGTAGCCCAGTCGAGGTCTACATCATACCAGCGCTTATAGAAACCAGCCATTGCTTTGCGCAACTCTGGTATGCCCACCGTAGGCTGATATCCGTGTGCGTTTGGATTGTTGGCTACCTCGCAGAGCTTGTCAATGGTCTGCTTAGAAGGCGGCATGTCTGGACTTCCGATGGCCAGACTGATAATGTCTTTGCCCTCGGCATTAAGCTTAGCCACTTCCTTCAGCTTGCGGCTGAAGTAGTATTCCTGTATTTCCGTTACTCTATTGGCTGGTTGTATCATAATTTTCAATGAATAATTTATAATTAATAATGTACAAATGGGCTTTCACCCTCCGAACTGGCGAATTCTTCACTCGTCGTTCTTCACTCTTCACTTAATTTACTCCTTCTCCTCATATTCTCCCAACACCTTTATTTTCTTCACGAGCGGCGTAATGGCGTCGATGCTCTGGCGGTATCGGGTCAGGTTGTCGAAGGTGAGGTCTACGTAGAAGAGGTACTCCCACTCATGTCCGATGTTTGGCAGCGACTGGATCTTGGTGAGATTGATGTCGTAGAAACTCAGGATGGTGAGCACCTTGGAGAGCGATCCCTTATCGTGAGCCAGACTGAAGACGATGCTCGCCTTGTTGGCCTTTTCGATGGGACGGAGCAGGGCTGCCTTCTGCGGATTGCAGACCACGAGGAATCGGGTGTAGTTGTGCGGATTGTCGTGGATGTCTTCCTGCAGCACCTTCATGCCGTACATGTGGGCGGCGTAAGAAGAGCAGATGGCTGCCCATCCCCTTACCTTGTGCTGGGCGATGTAGGCTGCCGAGCCTGCGGTATCTTCTGCCTCCACCGCCTTGAGGTCGGGATGGTTGGCTAGGAACTTGCCGCACTGCATGAGGGCTACCGGATGGGAGTGAACCTCCTGCAGGGTGCTCCAGTCGTCTTCTGGCAGACAGCAGATGCTGTGCTCTATATGGAGCTTGTGTTCGCCTACCACGGTGGTTCCGCTCTGCCGGAGCAGTTCGTAATTGTGGAGCAGGCTGCCCGCAATGGTGTTTTCTATGGCGCAGATGCCTACTACAGTAGGGTCGCGCTTGATGTTTTCGAACACCTCTTCGAAGGTAGCACAACAGATGATTTCAATCTGTTCGCCCTCGAAATACTGGTGGGCGGTAATGTCGTGGAAAGATCCCAGCTCTCCTTGAATTGCTATTCTCTTCATGTTTCTTTTATCTTGTCTAATGTTACGAAAAACGGTCCTACTCAATAAGAGCGGGACCGTTTCGATGATTTCAAGAATCTAATATCCTAAGTTGAAATTTACACGCAACTTCCCGCTTTACAATTATTTGCAAAGTAAAAGTAATAGCTAAAAAAGAATGCGTTAAACTTCTTCATTGTCTTTACATTTTATATGTTACTCACTTTTGTTCTTTCCGAGCCCGTTTCTCCTTTATTATATAAGGAACTTATCTGTGCTCAGATTTTCCCGAGTTCTTTCCTACACCTCTTTATCATATAAGGAGCAGGCAGTGCTCAGATTTCGAGTTTCGACTTGCTAAAATCTCAACTCGACTGCAAAAGTAACATTTTTCTTTGATATTGCCAAACAATTTGATATATTTTTCTTCATTTTCCTTATATTTTATGCTAAAAAACATATTTTCGCCCGATTTTTATCATCAAAATACGGAAAAATGCAGAAAAATGTACTCAAAAGCTAGGCGCTAGGGAGAGACGCAACACCGGAATCCGTGAGGCAAGCCCCTTCCTTTATCTGCAATGTTCTCTGCCTTCAGCCTTGAATTCTCCTGTCAGCTCCCCTACTTTCTCCGGGTTCAGCTCCAGGTAGCGCTTCATGTCCTTTCCGGCACCATCCTTGTCGCCCATCTGCATCAGCAGATTGCCGCGCTTCAGGAGATTCGCGCTCAGAGAGGCTTTTACAGACGAGTGTTCCGCAGAATCCTTCTGTTCTGCCAATTCTTTCTCCTGCTCTACAATCTGCTGCGTCAGCGTAGCAAGCAACAGAACAGGGTTTATCTGGTTCAAATCCATAACCTTATATTTTTACGAAAAGTTATTCTGTTGTATATCACGGAGTTAACCCACTTAACACCCTAAAACAGGGTGTCAAGGTATGAGCCAATCCTTATTATAATAAGGTGTCATTTACTTGATGGCCCCGATAATCTCAGTCACACTCTTGCATCCGTGAGCATCAAGCCACTCGTTGATTCCATCCTTCACCTTCTTCGTAACCGCAGGATCAATGAAGTTGGCTGTACCAATCTCAATGGCCGTAGCACCGCACATCAGGAACTCAATGGCATCCTTGGCAGAAGAAATGCCGCCCAGACCAACAACCGGAATGTTTACGGCATGAGCCACATCCCAAACCATGCGCAGGGCAACAGGCTTAACGCAAGGACCGCTCAAACCACCCGTACGGATGCTCAAGAGAGGCTGGCGCTTCTCAATGTCCACCGCCATGCCCATCAGCGTGTTGATGAGCGAAACAGAATCGGCACCCTCAGCCTCCACGGCACGGGCGATGTCGGCAACGCTGGTAACATTAGGCGAAAGCTTCACGATGAGGGTCTTCTTATAAACCTTTCTCACCGCCTTCACCACGCTGGCTGCACCCTCGCAGGTTACACCGAAAGCCATGCCGCCATCCTTCACGTTAGGACAGGAGATGTTCAGCTCTATGGCAGGAATCTTATCCAGCTCGTTGATGCGCGCCGCACACTCAGCATAACTCTCAGGCGAATGTCCGCTCACGTTGACAATCATATTGGTATCAATGTCCTTGATCTGAGGATAAATGTGAGAGCAGAAATACTCCACGCCCTTGTTCTGCAAACCTACGCAGTTGAGCATGCCCTGAGGCGTTTCAGCCATACGCGGATAGTCGTTTCCCTCGCGCGGTTCCAGGGTAGTGCCCTTCACGATAATACCGCCAATCTCCTCCAGAGGAACGAAATCGGCAAATTCCAATCCGTAGCCGAAAGTACCCGATGCAGTCATCACAGGGTTCTTCAACTCCAAATCCTTTATCTTTACACTTAAATCAGCCATAATCTTCTATTTTTACTTAAAAATGTTTTACAAACAAAGACAAGAGAATTCTTCACTCTTCGTTCTTCACTTTCCACTCTTCACTTAAATTTCCCAAGTAAGTTTCTTGATGTTGATGACAGGTCCATCCTTGCAGACGCACTGGTTACCCTCGGTAGTTTTCTCTACGCAGCAGAGGCAGGCGCCCACACCGCACGCCATCTTGTTCTCGAGAGAAACCTCACACTCCACGCCAGCCTTCTTGGCAAAGCGAGCCACGCTCACCATCATCGGCTTAGGTCCACAGGTAGAAATCATATCAAACTTCTCGTTCTCCAGAACAGAGTGGTTGGTAACGAAACCTACCTCGCCAGCCGAGCCATCCTCGGTAGTGAAGCATACCTTTCCGATCTTGGCAAACTCATCCAGTTCGAGCAGATCTGTAGCCTTGCGTGCACCCAGCAGGAAGGTAACTTCAGCCCCGAAATCCTTGATGAGTTTTCCGAAATAGAGGAGCGGAGCCACACCTACGCCGCCACCTACGAGCAGATATTTCTGGCTCTTCTCGGTAGGCATGGTGAAGCCGTTGCCGAGAGGCAGCATACAGTTGAGCACATCGCCCTCCTTGAGCAGTCCGAGCTGACGAGTACCGTCGCCCACCATTGCTACGAGCAACCAGAGCTGATTATTTTCACGATCCACGAAATTGATGGAGATAGGACGGCGAAGCATGGTAGTAGGCGAATGGTCTACTCTTACTTCTACGAATTGGCCAGGCAAGATTTCAGGCAAAGGTTTCTCATCGGTAAGCTTAATCAAAACATGCTTATCGCTAAGCGCCTCTACAGAAACCACCTTGAGGTCGAGAACATATTTTTTCATCTTATTGCTAATTTTTAATATGCTTATTATATAATGTACGTATATTATAAAATAGGTACGCGTAGCTTCCGGTTACGCCCACCTACGTTTCTACGATGCAAAGGTACATCAAAAATCCGAATTGACGAAAAGAAAAGAGATATTTTTTCTTTATCGCCGCTCCTATGTGTTTGTTTTAGGGTTCTCCAATCCCTACTTTATTTCTTAGGAACGAAGGTTTCCCAGGTCTGATCATCGTAGAAAATACGGATTTCGGTAATCTTTCTTAGCGGTTTGTCTACATATTTTACCGCTGCTTGGGCGATATTTTTAGGTGTACGATTTACACCCTGCATTTGAGGCTGGTCAAAGAGCGAAGGAGAAGTAGGGGAGACTGCGGCTCCTTCGGCTCCAAAATCGAGCATAGGCTCGGCAGAGGCGGCTCCAGAAGGCTGACTGCCCTGCTTCATCCCCTCAGCACCACCGGCTGCTCCATCCGTAACACCCTGATACATGTCTGCAGCACCCTCTTCGCTGCCACCCTGGGAAGCCTGGTTCTGATACATAGGAGGAGTACCGTAGAGTACCCAATAAACGTTTACCTGAGGAAAACTCTTATGGATGCCATCCACAATGCTAAGCGATGGATTGGTCTTCCCGTTGAAAATATTGCTCAGCGTAGCGGTCGAGATTCCGATCATCTGAGCGAAGTTTTGCTGAGTGAGGTGCTGGTCCTCCATCAGCTGTCTGATTCTATCTTTCATGCTCTAAAAATTTTAGCGTTCATTTTTCTACTGATACGATGTTTTATTTCCGAACAAGCCACTTTTGGGCCCTTTTTCGGTTGATTTTACAAAGATAAAGCAAAAATTTAGAATAACCAAACATTTCTGAATAAATTTAGATTTTTAAACTTTAGATTTCTATTTATAAATTTAAATCGCACTCACTTCACCATCCGGTTTTTAGGTTTAACTTTATAAATATAAACCTATCAATCAAAATATATGACGAACCTTTTCTTTATAGATTTAGGCTAAATCACTGGTTATTCATACCATAAACTGCCTAAATAAAGGCATATAGAGCGATTTATGCAATATTTTCCCCACACCTATGTAAAAGTCTATGGTTTATAAAACAACCAAAAATACATAACTAACTGAGTTTCCGCTACTTACAAATTTAAAATATAGCATGAATATTTATTCATTCATAACCATAAACACCCTGTTTTACCTTTATTTTTATAAATATAAAACATAAATTCGTGTATTTAGTTTTCTTATATTTATGTTTATAAACCAAAATCACCCGTTCTGATTTATGAATTTAAAAACATAAACTTAGGAAACGTAAACCTTAACAAATGCAAACGACCGATTTCAGACAACAGGAAATGGCTAATTTTTCCATTTCTAGCGTATTCCAGCCCATCGGCAAGGAAACGGGCAAATTCGCGAATAATGAAGAGGGTTAATTTAGCTAAGTTACTGATAACCAACAAAGTTAAGTCTATTTTCAGGCGAAGCAGAAAAATGGGCATCTAGCTCAAAAAATCACTTAAATCCCCCATTTTTGCCCAAAAATCGCCCAAAATGAGCCCAGGTAAGCGCCCCAAAAAGAGCCGAAAATCCCCTATTTGGGGCAAATTTATAATGCTAAACGCTAGTTGGCTGCTTTCTGGAAACAGGCAGCAAAGAAGGACGAAAACGGAAACGAGCTCCTGCCGAGAGAAAACTCTCAGCAGGAGCTCGCCTACTCTCCCCCACCTCGCTCTTCAGCATCAGTGAAGGATAAAAAAGATAAGTTCTTTCATTAGTTCACCCACCGGAGTGGATGGATTATCCAGTCCCTTTATCTTCGCATCCACCTCCTTAAACTTCTCAATAATCGCCATCACTTTCACGCCCGTATAGTTCCTCATTCCTGTAATATATTCGCGCGCCGCCCAAGCTCCGCGCAAATCCAGGAATTTTGCGAGCTCATTTTCGTTCTGCCTGTTAGGTGCATAATAAGCAATCATCAGGTTTTGGAAATAAGTAAAGAGCATCGGGAGAAGCGTGAAGAGAGAACCGCTCTTCGGATTGCTGTCAAAATAATTTATTATCTGATTTGCCTTGAACACATCGCGGTTGATGATGGCACTTCTCAGCTCGAAGGCATTGAAGTCTTTGCTCACCCCTATTTCTCGCTCCACAATCTCCGGAGTAACACGCCGGTCGTTCTCAGGAAGAGAAATGAGCAGTTTGTCGAGCTCGGAAGTGAGTCGGTGCAAATCTGCTCCCACATGATCAGCCACCATCTGGGTAGCCTTGGGTTCTATGGTTGCCTTGCGGGTCTTGAGATAAGTCTCGATGAAGCCCGGCAGATTTCGGTCGTAGAGCTTCTTGCTTTCAAAAACCACACCCGCCTTGGCAGCGAGGGCAGAAAACTTTTTACGACTGTCGAGCTTGCCGTTTTTATGACAGAAAACAAGGATGGTTGTTTTTACCGGATTTTCGAGGTACTTCTCGAGCGCTTCCAAATTCCGCAAATTCTGAGCCTCTTTCACAACCACCACTCTATACTCCGCCATCATCGGGTAGCCCTTGCACAAATCTGCCACTTGCGCACCCGTAACATCAGCTCCGAAAACTACCGTCTGGTTGAAGTCACGCTCCTCGGGCTGGAGCACATTTTCTGAAATGTAGTCGCAGATCTTATCTATATAAAAAGGTTCCTCGCCCATCAGAACATAGACGGGAGAATACTTCCGAGCCTTCAAATCTTTCATGATTGACTCGTAACTTATTGCACTTTTCTTTTCTACCATTGGATTATTTTTTGTAACTTTGCACCCAGCAAACTCCGGGGGTGCGGACAAGCATTTGCTCCGCCTCCAGGTTCGCAGTTTTCCGAGGTGCAGTTTTCAGCTGCACTTCGACTGCAAAGTTACAAAAAATAAATTGAACTGCCTATATAAAATAGGTAGTTTTTGAAAATGAGGTATGGTTAAAAGAAGAAAAGAAACCATATCGAAAACAGAAAAGAAAGAAATATAACCCTATATATAATAAGGTACAGAAAAATGATTCGTTTAAATTTGCCATCTTTCGACATCAAGGTTTCGGGCTCAAAACAGCATCCCCAGATACTGGATGTGCTGCGCCGGAAGTTCATCACGCTCACTCCCGAAGAGTGGGTGCGCCAGCATTTCGTTCATTTTCTCATCGAGCACAAGGGGTATCCTGCCTCGCTGCTCGCCAACGAAATCCAGCTGAAATGTGGCGACAAGGTGCTGCGCGCCGACAGTGTGCTCTACTCCCGTGAGCTGCAGCCCCGCATGATCATCGAGTACAAAGCCCCTCACATCCCCATCACGCAGAAAGTGTTCGACCAGATTTCGGTCTACAATCTTCTGCTCCATGTCGACTTTCTGGTGGTGAGCAACGGGCTGGAGCATTACATCTGCAAGATGGATTATGAAAGTAAAAAATATGTATTTTTAGAGACTATTCCCGATTATTCCGATTTATTGACATTATGAGAGCATCGGGGGATAGTCCGGAAGTTTTAAAACAGAGCTTCCCCCAGCCTTCAAAATTTGCGAATTTCCGCCCAACCGGCCATCCGTTTTAGAATTCGCGAATTTTGGAGGCCTTTTTCTGCCTCCTTTTCCTCTCCCTTTTTGAGTACTCCTTTTTCTCCCCCTTTTTGAGTACTCCTTTCTCCCCCTTTTTGAGCACTCCTTTTCCTCCCATCCCCTTTCTCGCGTTATTTTTTAATAAAAAAACCCATTTTCATTTTGTAGTCTCCTCCTTTTATACTATCTTTGCATAAGATAAGCTGCACTCGGCAATTTGAAAGCAAGCTTTCATTGCTCTCGTTTGCATTATCTTTGCAACTAATATATATATATATTAAGGTATAAACTGCCTAAAAGAACAGAAAGAAATGGAGAATAAAAAGATAAAAATCGCCGTAGCCGGAACAGGATATGTAGGCCTGAGCATCGCTACCCTGCTGAGCCAGCATCATGAGGTGGTGGCAGTAGACGTGATTCCCGAAAAAGTGGAGCTCATCAACTCGCGCCGCTCGCCTATCCAGGACGAATACATAGAGAAATATCTGGCTGAAAAGGAACTCAACCTCAAAGCCACAACCGATGGAGAAGAAGCCTATAAGGATGCCGACTTCGTAGTGATTGCCACACCAACCAACTATGATCCGGTGAAAAACTACTTCGACACCTCGCACGTAGAAGAAGTCATCCGCCTGGTGATGCAGGTGAATCCCGATGCCATCATGGTCATCAAGAGCACCATCCCGGTAGGCTACACCGAAAGCATCCGCCAGAAGACGGGCAGCAAGAACATCATCTTCGCTCCCGAATTCCTGCGCGAGAGCAAGGCACTCTACGACAACCTCTACCCGAGCCGCATCATCGTGGGCAGACCGAATGGTGACGAGCGACTGGACCAGGCAGCCCGCACCTTTGCAGAACTGCTGAAAGAGGGAGCCATCAAGCAAGACATAGAAACCCTGTTCATGGGACTTACCGAGGCAGAGGCGGTGAAACTCTTCGCCAACACCTACCTCGCCCTGCGCGTGAGCTACTTCAACGAATTGGATACCTACGCCGAAATGAAGGGCCTCGACACCAAGGCGATTATCGACGGAGTGGGTCTGGACCCTCGCATCGGCACCTTCTACAACAATCCTTCCTTCGGATACGGCGGCTACTGTCTGCCGAAAGATACCAAGCAGCTGCTCGCCAACTATGCCGATGTGCCTGAGAACCTGATTCAGGCGATTGTGGAGAGCAACCGCACCCGCAAGGATTTCATCGCCGACCGCGTGCTGAACATGGCTGGCTACTACGATTATGCCAACCAGAACAACTTCAGCGAGGAGGAAGAGAAGCCTTGCACCATCGGCGTATACCGCCTCACGATGAAGAGCAACAGCGACAACTTCCGCCAGAGCAGCATACAGGGCGTGATGAAGCGCATCAAGGCAAAGGGCGCGCAGGTTATCATCTACGAACCTACGCTGAAAGACGGAACCACCTTCTTCGGAAGCCGCATCGTAAACAACCTGGATGCCTTCAAGCAGCAGAGCCAGGCCATCATCGCCAACCGGTATGACAAGTGTCTGGATGATGTGGAAGAGAAGGTTTACACCCGCGATATTTTCAGAAGAGACTGATCTGAACTGAAAGTTAATAGTTAAAAGTTAACAGTTAAAAGCGGAAGACGGAATATAGGAAACAATAATATTTATAATAAAGAGAAAAATAAGAAATGGCAAAATTAGTAATCAATTCCTATGAGGAATTTGCATCTCACCTCGGTGAGAAGTTAGGAGAATCAGACTGGTTGCAGATTGACCAGGACCGTATCAACAAGTTCGCAGACGCTACACTCGACCCACAGTGGATCCACGTAGACGTAGAGCGCGCCAAGGTAGAGAGCCCTTACCACAGCACCATTGCTCACGGTTACCTCACCCTCTCTGTACTCCCATACCTCTGGCAGCAGATTATCGAGGTAAACAACCTCAAGATGCTCGTAAACTACGGCATGGACAAGATGAAGTTCGGTCAGCCAGTCATCACCGGTTCACGCGTGCGCCTGGTAGCCACTCTCCATGACATCCAGAACATCCGTGGCATCTGCAAGACCAGCATCAAGTTTGACATCGAAATAGAAGGTCAGCGCAAGCCAGCCCTCTCAGGCATCGCTTCTTTCCTCTACTATTTCAACAACTAAAAGATGGCAGCAGGTAAATGGATTGGTGGTGTGCTCGGTTTCATCACAGCCGGTCCGCTGGGAGCCCTGGCAGGCTATGCCCTCGGTTCCCTCTTTGAGCACGGACTGGATGCGGTAAACCGCGACGGCGACCACCATTACAACAACGCCTACGATGCCTACAGCGGCCAGCAGCACAACGGCCGCCAGGGCTTCGGCAACCAGGGCTACAGCCGCCAGCAGAGCTATGAGGGAGAACGAAACTCCTTCATGTTTTCGCTGCTGGTGCTCAGCTCCTACATCATCAATGCAGATGGCAAGATCATGCATTCCGAGATGGAGATGGTGCGCCGCTTCCTGCGTCAGAATTTCGGCGAGGCAGCCAAGCAGCAGGGCGAGGAAATTCTCCTCAAACTCTTCGAACAGCAGAAGCAGATGGGCATGCAGCAGTACCGTTCGGTGATACAGGACAGCTGTCATCAGATACGTGCCAACATGATGTATGAACAGCGCCTGCAGTTGCTCAATTTCCTCGTCATGATAGCCCAGGCCGATGGAGTTGTGAATTCTCAGGAGATTCAGGCACTCAAGGAGATGGCCATCCACATGGGTCTTTCTGCCGAGGATGTAGACCAGATGCTGAACCTGGAGAGCGGGGCTTCTTCAGCAGGCAGTCTGGATGATGCCTACCGTGTTCTGGGTATCAGTCCTGATGCCTCAAACGATGAGGTGAAGGCCGCATACCGCAAGATGGCGCTCAAGCATCATCCTGACAAGGTAGCAGCACTGGGCGAAGATGTGCGCCGTGCAGCCGAGAAGAAATTCCAGGAAATCAACGACGCCAAAGACCGCATTTACAAGGCTAGAGGTATCTAAAAAAAGAGGAATCTAGAAAAAAAGACAGATTTCTCATCTGCCTGAAACGGGAAAAAATAAAGGCTCGCCAAGCAATTTGGCGAGCCTTCATTGTATTTTTTAATCCTCATCCTCAGTCTTTCTTCTGCGGATAGCGCGCTTGCGCTTTGGCTTTTCCTCAGTCTTAGGAGACTCAATCTTAACACCAGCCAATTCTGGGTCGATGAGGATACGGCCACAATACTCACAAGGGATAATCTTCTTGTGCATCTTGATATCGAGCTGGCGCTGAGGTGGAATCTTGTTGAAGCAACCGCCACATGCATCACGCTGCACGTAAACGATACCCAAACCGTTGCGGGCACCATTACGGATGCGCTTGAAGCTCTGGAGCAAACGTGGCTCAATCTTTTTCTCGAGCTCGAATGCCTTCTCCTTCAAATTCTCCTCTTCCTCACGGGTTTCAGCCATGATTGACTCAAGCTCAGAACGCTTCATTACCAAGCCCTTCTCGCGGTCTGCCTTCTGGTCCTCAGCCTTGTGAAGGTCGTACAGGCGCTCGTTGATTGTCTGCTGCGCCTCGCGGATCTTCTTGCTGCAAAGTTCGATTTCCAGCTCCTGGAACTCGATTTCCTTGCTCAAAGTATCATACTCGCGGTTGTTGCTAACCATTTCGAGCTGCTTCTTATAACGCTCCACGCTAGCCTGAGCCTCCTCAATCTCGTGCTGCTTCTGATCGATGGCGCGGTCAAACTGCTCAATATCGGTCTGGATTTTCTCGATACGGGTGGTAAGACCAGCAATATCGTCTTCCAAATCCTGAACTTCGAGAGGCAACTCACCTCTCAACGCACGCTTTTCATCAATTGCAGACAAGGTGGTCTGAAGCTGATAGAGAGCCTTCAACTTCTCTTCCACTGTCAAATCTGTAGGATCTTTCTTTGCCATAACTTTATTTTTTTTAATGTTGAATGTTAAATGTTGAATGTTGAATGAGGCTTGCGCCCTTCCAACCTATAAATACAATATCGGATTCGTATTTATCTCCGAGATGCAGCATTTGGCATCAGGGAAATTCTCCTGGATGATGCTGCGGAAGATTTCGCCCGTAAACTGCTCACTCTGATAGTGGCCGATGACACAGATCTGAATCTCCTGCTCGTGGCCGAAATACTCGTGATAGCTCATCTCGCCCGTGATGAAGGCATCGGCACCTGCCTTGATGGCTGCGTCGAGCAAGAAAGCACCTGCTCCACCGCAGAGTGCCACCTTCCTAATAGGACGGCGAAGCAACTGGTTGCACTGCACGCACTCTACTCCAAACCGCTCCTTGAGCATCAGCACCAAGTCGTCGGCTGCCAGGTCCTCAGCCACCTCTCCGATGACGCCCTCGCCGCCTTTCACGCCGTCCACTTCCTTCTCGCCAGCAAAGAACTGCACGTTTCGCAGTCCCAGTTTCTCGGCAATCTTGAAGTTCACGCCGCCCGCAGCCGCATCCATGTTGGTATGCATCGCCACGATGGTAATATCATTCTTAATCGCCTTGCGCACGGTACGCTGCACGTAGTTCTCGTCCGAGATTCTCGCCAGTTTGCGGAATATCAGCGGATGATGACTCACGATGAGGTTACATCCCTTCTGGATGGCCTCGTCTACCACGGCTTCAGTAACGTCAAGACACAACAATGCCCCTGACATTTCTACCGCCTCTGTCAATCCAACTTGCAGGCCGGCATTATCATATCCTTCCTGCAAGGGCAGAGGCGCGTAATGTTCAAGGGCATCAACTACCTGTTTTATTTTCACGCTCCTATTCAATATTTTATTTTTAGACTGCAAAGTTACTCATTTTTCCCCGATTTTATCTCCATACAGCCCTCCGTTTAAACTTTTTTAATATAAAGTTTCGCTTTTGCGCAAAATATTTCACAAAAACAGCCGATAGTTGTAGATTTTTTATTAATTTTGCAAGCATACTTCATAAAAGCAGAACGGAGCCCGTCCCAAAGGAAAGGTTCCCGATGAAGAACAGAGTATAATAAATTGGTTTAGAACATCGTATCATAAAAATAGTATAGCTTATGCATCAATCTACATTACCCTGCGATTTCGCACTCCCTGCCGAATGGGAGCCACAGAGCGCCATCATGCTCACCTGGCCACATGCCGGCACCGACTGGAAGCCGTATCTGCCTGAAATTACAGATACTTATCTCGAACTGGCAGATATCATCACGCGCTACGAGCAGCTGCTTGTGGCTACACCCGATGTGCCTGCCACCCGATACCAGCTCAAGAAAAAGCTCTCTGCCGAGCAGATGAGCCGCGTGCTGCTCTACGAGGTGGAAAGCAATGATACCTGGGTGCGCGACCACGGCCCCCTCACCATGGTGCTGCGCAGAAAGCAGAACACCTGGATGGTGCCTTACCGCATACTCGACTTTAAGTTCAACGGCTGGGGCGAAAAGTTCAGATGGGAGAAGGATAATGCCATCACCCTGAAACTATACTATCAGGCAGCCTTCAATGCCGATATTGAGAACCACCAGGGCTTCGTGCTCGAAGGAGGAAGCATCGAGAGCGACGGAAGGGGTACACTCTTCACCACCTCTCAGTGCCTGCTGGCGCCTCACCGCAACCAGCCGCTCGACCACGACAGCATCGACCATCTGCTGCAGACTTTCTTCCAGCTCAAGAGAGTCGTCTGGCTGGATCACGGCAATCTGATAGGCGATGATACCGACGGTCACATCGACACCATCGTGAGAGTGGCTCCACACGACACCTTATTATATGTAGGCTGCGACAATCCGGAAGATGAGCAGTATGAAGACTTTCAGGCGTTGGAGAAGCAGCTCAAAGGCCTCTTCACCTGGGAGGGATACCCTTACCGCTTGCTCAAACTGCCGATGCCCGACCCTATCTATGATGAGGGCGACTGCCTCACCACCAACCCGGAGAGTGAGGGAGACCGACTGCCAGCCACCTATGCCAACTTCCTGATACTGAACAAGGCGGTGATTTATCCCACCTACAATCAGCCGGAAAAGGACGAGGAGGCACGCAAGCAGATTCAGCTCGCCTTCCCCGACCGCGAAATCATCGGCGTAGATTCGCAGACCATCATCCGCCAGCATGGCAGCATCCACTGCATCACCATGCAGTTGCCCGAGGGAGCCCTCAGAGACTCAAAATTCAACACTCAACACTCAACATTCCACATTTAACATTTAACATTAAAAGCAAAAAATGAAAGTCGGTTTATTACAACTTCATAATACGGCAGATATCGCCAACAACAAGCAGCGCCTGGCAGAAGGCATCATCGACCTCGCCCATCGCGGCGCAGAGCTCATCGTGCTTCAGGAGCTTCATAACTCCCTCTATTTCTGCCAGGTAGAGGATGTTGACCTCTTCAACCTGGCAGAGCCTATTCCGGGCCCTTCGACCGATTTCTACGGCAAGCTTGCCAAGGATCTCGGCGTCGTCATCGTCACCTCCCTCTTCGAGCGCCGCGCTCCGGGGCTCTACCACAATACGGCGGTAGTGATGGAGAAGGATGGAAGCATAGCCGGAAAATACCGCAAGATGCACATCCCCGACGATCCTGCCTACTACGAGAAGTTCTATTTCACACCGGGCGACCTCGGTTTCCACCCTATCCAGACCTCTGTAGGCAAGCTCGGCGTGCTGGTTTGCTGGGACCAGTGGTATCCTGAAGCAGCCCGTCTGATGGCGCTGCAGGGAGCCGAAATGCTCATCTATCCTACCGCCATCGGCTATGCCACCTATGATACCGAGGAGGAGCAGCAGCGCCAGCGCGAGGCGTGGACTACCGTGATGCGTGGCCATGCCGTAGCCAACGGATTGCCGGTCATCGCCGTAAACCGCGTAGGTTTCGAGCCTGATCCAAGCGGTCAGACCGAGGGCATCCAGTTCTGGGGCAGCAGTTTCGTAGCCGGTCCTCAGGGCGAGCTCTACTACCGTGCCAGCGATCAGGAAGAAGAGAGCCTGGTGGTAGATATCGACCTGAAGCACAGCGAGAATGTGCGCCGCTGGTGGCCATTCCTCCGCGACCGCCGCATCGAGAACTACGGGGATATTACCAAGCGATTTATCGATTAACCCATTTTTGCCGGAAATTCCGAGAGAATATCGGGATTCCGGCATACATATATATATAAGGTATAGTTTTTCAGGATAAATGGAGAATTTGGAAGTGATGGTGATACTTTTCATCATCGTGATTTTAGGTTACGTCGCCTGCAAGTTGGGATATATGGGCGACAAGTTTGACAAGAAGCTATCCAGCATGGTGGTAGATATCACCTGTCCCCTGCTGGTGCTCTCGTCAGTAATGGGCGATGAGCTGCCCGACCGCACGCTCATCCTCCCCCTTCTGGGCGTAGGTTTCCTTACCTACATCCTTTTGCTGGTATTCGGTTTCTGGGTGCCGCGTCTCATCACTCGCAATCATGATGACCAGGGCATGATAGGTTTTGCGCTGATGTTTGCCAACGTAGGTTTCATCGGCTACCCTATCGTTTCGAGCATATTCGGTCCGAAGGCCATTTTTTATGCCGCCTTGCTCAACATGCCGAACACCTTTTTTATTTTTACGGCAGGTGTCATGCTCATCAAGGGTGAGTACAGCGTGAAGCAGTTCAATCCTAAGGTACTGTTCTCTCCGGCTCTTCTTGCCGCCTTCGTTGCCGCCCTCCTGGTAGCTTTCGGGGTACATACGCCTGATATCATTGCGCGTCCGGTAACGATGGTGGGCAATGTCACGGTTCCGGCAGCCTTGATGATTATTGGTTCCTCGATGGCGAAGTTGCCGGTGAAGGAGATTATCGGCAGTCCTAAGGTATACCTCTCCTCGTTCTTGCGTCTTGTGGTAGTACCTCTGAGCATTTATTTTCTGTTCAAGGTATGTGGTGTAAGCGATCAGGTCAACGACATCAATACGGTTGTCATTGCGATGCCCGTAGCGAGTTTCGGCACGATGTTCTGTCTGAAATACGGCCGCAATCCTTCGCTCATCACCGAGATGACGTTCATCACCACGGTTGGCAGCATCATCACCATCCCGCTCATCACCCTCCTCTTTTCGTAACGAGAAAAAAATCCCCTGATGCCACAAAGTCACCAGGGGATTTTTATATAATTCATTAATCACTAATCATTAATCACTAATCATTAATCACTAATCATTAATCACTAATCATTATCTCACGCAGAATTTCTTGCCATTCTTGATGTATATACCCTTCTTCATAGCCCCCGTAATGCGGCGGCCGCTCAGGTCATAAATGGCATCATTTCCGGTCTCCTGATCCGATGTTACAGAATGGATGCCGGTAGACTCCAGGTTGCGGTAAGTCCTTACCTCGAGTTCATAAACCGGTTCAAGACCTCTTACGCTGTTCACGCTTCCAGCACCAAACACGATGTTTTCAGCCAATTTACCATCCACCAGTGCATAATACTTTGATACGCCTTCATCCACCGTCAGATAATAGTAATAAGTGGAGCCGATGACAGGTTTGCCATTATAGAAATTGCGGGAAGGATTATACTGGCTTCCTGCTTCCTCGAATGTTACACCTTCTCCTATTTTGGTTCTCACCTCAAATGTGCGAGGTTCGTATCCGGTTGCCGGCAGACGCAGTCTCTCAAAGTCCTGACCATACAGTTCCATATACTCCTCCGAGCCATTTCTCTTAGCCACAACAGCCAGATAATCACCCGGTTCTGCATCTACAGTACTCAGAACCGTAAAGACCAATTTAGGATAGATGTAGCCCCGTCCAAAATCTTTAATCGTCTTGGTGCTGGATGATATAATCTCCCGAATCTCGCCCTTAGCATTCATCAGAGCCATGGCAAGTTCTCCGTCAAAGTTCTGTTTTCCTTCATTTTTGATTGGTACTGAAAAGACGATACATTTCTGTCCCTTCTTCACATCAGTAACATTCATATTCATTTCCTGAAGATAGTCAGTCATCTTCGTGAATCTCATATCAGAGATTTTTTCCTTTCCGTCAGATGGCTCCATGCCGAATACTGCCATCTGGCCAACGTTATACCGACTGGCAACTGGCTTTCCTTCTTCGTTTTGCGGATTGAGGGCTCCTATATGGTAGAACCCGTTGCAAAGACCGCCCCAGCCCCAGTTTACGCTGAAGCTATCGTCCTTGTAACCATCTATCACGAAGGCATGACCGCCACCAATAGAGTCGAATGCAGCATAGAGCACAGGACGGTTGGCATCAATCTCTCCGCGCAACTTTTCGTTCCATTCCTCTGCGCTCCCAGCTTCTATTGACATCTGATGCGAAATCTTGCTGTAGCCGAAATACTTCTGCATGGCGGCCACCAGATCGCTTATATACGAACCGCTACCGTCTTCAGCATACTGCATATCCACAGCCACACCGAGGTCTGACATGAGCCTTGCCACGCCGTCGAAGTCAGCAGCGTTGGTTCCGTCATATCGCGCAGGCATGTTTGCCCAATCATATTCGTGCTCGAATTGGGCAGTCAGGGTCTTGCCGTCCCATTTATAGGAATGGCTTCCGGTGCCCTTGGCAGGATAACCGTGATACTGCATCACGATGGCACCAGCCGTAGCCGCACAGCCAACCGGATATTTGTTTGGCGTGTACTTGTTGAATGGAGCCATCTGGTCCCATTTCGCGGTATTGAGCAGCTTTTCGCCGCTGAAACCGGTTCTTGTGGCAGTCTGGTTCGCCTGATTGCTGTTAGCCAGCGCTGCTATCTGCCGTTCATAACTCTTGAGCAGGTCCTTCAATCCGTCGGGCAGATTTCCTGCATCAAATGTTCCTGTTGAGGTATACCCCAAAACTGGCGCTACTGCGTCGTCACCTGCTATAATGACGAATCCGCCTGCGTCATTGTTGAAAACATAATAAGCATCAGAGCGCGATGCGGTATTAGCCGTGCGGCTCTTGGCTCTAGCTTTCTGTGGCATCTGTTTTCCCCAGAAGCTGTAAGCCTGCTGCTGTGCCTGCCATTGAGTTATCCGCTTAGCCTCCGAAGGAGAATATACCAGCAGCAGCAACAATGCCAATATGTTTTTAAAGTGTAATTTTCGTTTCATTAGTTCTTGTTGTTTAATAATTTACTAAATATCCTCTATGTATCCTAATATATATCCTGATATAAGTTCACTTGTATAAATCCACCTGAATAAGCCCAGCCTGAATATCGGGCTTCTGTAGTTTTTTAAATACTTTGTTCTGCTGCAAATATAAGAAAAATATTCGTACCAAACAAGTTTTTTCGCACTTTTTTTCGTCCCTACCCCCATTTTTTTATGTATTACCCTTTTTTTTACGTATTGAACGAAAAAAATCCCCCGGTGCCACAGAAAGCACCAGGGGATTCCTATCTTTTAATTGTAATATTCAACACTCAACATTCAACACTCAACACTCAACACTCAACATTACTTCGCGCTTATTTTCTTTCCATTCTGGATATATACGCCCTTCTTCATAGCCTCAGTTATGCGGCGGCCGTTCAGGTCGTAAATGGCAGCATTGCCTGGCTTCTTATCCAATGTTACAGAATGGATGCCGGTAGGCTCCAGATCCTCTACCACATTATCAAAGTATTTAATCCAGTTCTTGGTATACTGATGAGCATCATACTTCGCCTTGCTGCCCGGATAGAGATGCAGCGTGCGATACAACTTACTGCTCTTGCTGGCAAATACACACCAGCTTATCCAGTAAGGAGCCTCCTTATGACGCATATATACATCCTTCAATTCGAAGCAGGAATTGAATGTATTGCGGCCGAACTCCTCTATCGTCTCAGGCAAATCAATCTCCTTCAGCTTGGTAGACTTGAAGGCGTTGAAACCCAACTCTCTGACGCCGGCTGGCATCTTGAACTGCTCCAGATAAGTGTTGCCATCAAATGCATAATCAGGAACCATATCAGCCTTGTAGCTTTCATAAGCCATCACCTTGGCACCGCTCAAGTCGATGCTCTTGAAATAATGACTTGCCAGTTCATCAAAGTCGCGCTTGTCTATCTCGCCGTTCACCTTGATATTCCTGTATACAAAATAGTCAGGGTTTTCCTTGGCAAGTTTCTCCTTCAGCTGTCCAGCTCCTGGCAGATTTACTACCAGTTCCTTCTCCTGATATTCGCGATAAGTCCTTACCTCGAGGTCATAAACCGGTTTTACACCTGTAAACCTATTAACTTTATCATTGCCCAAAACTATATCATTAACCAAGCCACCATTCAACGTTACAAAATACTTCGATATACCCTCATCTATATTCAGATGATAATAATGAGCGGTTCCGATGATAGGTTTACCTTTGTAGAAATTTTTAGATGGATTATACCTGCCGGTAGCCGGCTCATAATGAGCACCAGCCCCTAACTTTGTCCTTACTTCAAACGTGCGAGGCTCAAATCCTGTTGCTTGCAGACGCTTTCTCTCGAACCCATAAGCATAAAGTTCAATATACTCATCATAACCATCTTCTTTAGCTAGAACTGTCAGATAATCACCTGGCTCCGCATCAACAGTACTTGTTGCATAGAACATAGAAGTAGGATAATAAGAACGAACCCCAAAATTTTTCAATTTTTTAGAAGACAAGATTTCACGAATCTCCCCCTTAGCATTCATCAAAGCCAAAGCGTACTCTCCGGTAAACTTATGGTCTCCGGTATTTCCAATAGGTAAAGAATAAAATTCGAACTCCTGTCCTTTTTTTACATCGGTAACATTCATATTAGGATCCTGCATTAAATAATCGTAATTCATGAATCCCATGGTAGAGATTTTCTCCTTACCATCAGATGGCTGCAGACCGATTACCGCCGTCTGTCCCAGGTTATATTTATCGCCCGTTGGCTTGCCTGCGCTTTCCGGATTCAGGGCTCCAATCTGGTAGAAGCCATTACAATAGCCGCCCCAGCCCCAGTTTACGCTGAAACTTTCGTCCTTGTATCCGTCGATGATGAAGGAATGGCCGCCAGCCGAAGCATCGGAAGCGGAATAGAGAATCGGACGGTTGGCATCAATCTCGCCACGCAGTTTCGCATTCCATGCCTCAGCCTCCATATCATCTATTGACGCCAGATACGTAAGCTTGCTGTAGCCGAAATACGTCTGCAGGGCAGATATCATATTACCGATATACGCACCGCTTCCGTCCTTATTATACTTCATCTCCACAGCCACACCGAGGTCTGCCATCAGTCTTGCCACGCCGTCGAAAGCAGCATCGTTGGTGCCGTCATATTTAGCAGGCATGCTTGCCCAATCATAATCGTGCCCGAAATTGGCAGTCAGAGTCTGTCCGTTCCAGGTATAGGAATGGCTTCCGGTACCCTTGGCAGGGTATTCGTGATGCTTCATTACGATGGCACCAGCCGTTGCCACACAGCCTGTTACATAGTTGTTTGGCGTATGCATGTTAAAAGGTTTGTCCTGGTTCCATTTTGCGGTATTGAGCAGGTTTTCGCCTGTAAAACCGGCTCTCGTGGCAGTCCGGTTCGCTACATAATTGTCGCCCAGCGCCGCAATCTGCCGTTCATAGCTCTTCAGCAGGTCCTTCAGTCCGTCAGGCAGATTCTCGGCATCAAATGATCCCGTTGAGGTATAGCCCAATACTGGCGTTACGGCATCATCACCTGCGATAATGACGAATCCGCCGGCATCGTTGTTAAATACATAGTAAGCATCCGATGGCGATGCAGTAGTAGCCGTGCGGCTCTTCGCCTTCGCCTTCTGCGGCATCTGTTTTCCCCAGAAGCTGTAGGCCTGTTGCTGAGCCTGCCACTGTGTGATTCGCTTGGCTTGCAGAGAAGAGTATCCCAGTGCCAGCAACAATACCAATAGAAATTGAATGTGTAATAATCGCTTCATAAGTTCTTATCTTTTTAAGGGTTATTAAATATATGTATAGTTCTTAGAAATTTCTTTGTTCTTTGCAAAGATAATGCAAACGAGCGCAATGAAAGCTTGCTTTCAAATTGCCGAGTGCAGCTTATCTTATGCAAAGATAGTAAAAAATATAATGCCACGCAAGTTTTATGCCCTCTTTTTTCGCCCCTCTCCCCACTTTTTTACGTATTGACACCCCTTTTTACGCATTGAACGGTAAAAACACCTCCATTTTTTCGTTATTCCCCGATTTTTGCCTTATCTTTGCAAGGAAATTAGGCATGGAAGAAATCCTTTATACTAATAATATAAACTAGAAGAAATGAAGATAAACAACAGTACGAAGAAAAGCCTGCTCATCATCGCTCTCGCGATGGCCAGCACTACTTACCAGACACAGGCCGCTCCGATAGAACATATCGGCGACAGATACATCATGCATATTCCAGAAATGGAACTCACAGGCGAAGAATCACTCCTCGATGTGCTCATGATGTGCCCGGAAGTCATCTCGCTCGACGGCAACAACATCATCGGCGGAGATCCATTCGCCAACCTCTACGGCAAGTTCGTCATCCGTATCGACAACCAGGAATACGGACTCGATTACGCCACCTTCCTCCACTATTTCAAGGCGCGCGAGATTGAAACCATCAAGGTGTGCCAGAACGCCGAAGTGATGAAGGGATGCAGCAGTCTGAAGAAAGTCATCGACATCACGCTGCGCAAGAAGGAAAACGGAACCACCGGCAGATGGGGACTCTTTGCTGATACCTACGGCGGCGCAAAAGGCATCGTCAGCGTTATCAGCCAGCAGGATAAACTCCGTGTGCTCAGTCATGTAGAAGGCAACTACCAGCGCACCTCCAACAGCGATAAGGACGCCTACCAGGGCATCTCTGGAACCACCGTAAACCACTACTCCCACGAGGGTGCCAAGCTCAACCTGCTCTGGACGCCTACCGCGAAGGATGTGCTCGAAATAGATGCGATGCAGACCTACACCCGCAACCATTTCACCCACACCCCAGCCGATTACGTGCGCGCCTATCATCTGCAGGCCGACTATACCCGCACGCTCGCCGACAACGGCTCCAGCATCCTCTTTACCCTCGGTGCCGAGCATATCAGCGACAACGGACGCACGCTGGAAGAAACCCAGACTGCGCCCTACCAGAACCACTCTACCTACCCCTTCATGGTGATAGAATACGCCACTCCGGTCATCACCTCCAATCTCTGGATTACGGCAGGTTTCGAGGGCGGGCTCTCCATCGAGAAGAACTGCATCGCCAATTACACCAACCATTCCAACTATCAGGATTTCTACGCCCAGATAGATTACAACATCGGCAAGTGGGGATTCATGGCAGGCGACCGCTTCCGCATCATCAACTTCCGACCTAAGCAGATTGCGCCGGAAGAGCACTGGAAGCATACCACGCGCAACCATATCTACTCGGCGAGCGCCTATTACAGCTTCACGCCGGGTCATACCCTGCAGGCCACCTACTGCCGCCGCATCTTCAATCCCGAGTTTGGCGATTTCGTTACCGCGGGCGATATGGAGGGCGCCTGGCAGCCGGTTTATAGTGCCGACATCGGCAACAGCATGGCGAATGTGGTAGAGCTCAAGCATACCTACAGCCGCCCTGCCTTCGTGCTCAGCACCTCGGTGAAGAATATCCACCAGCACCAGCTCAGCACCATCCACGACAATACGCTCGGCATCGGCTCCACCGCCTTCTGGCATAAGGGCATCCTGCGCCTCACAGCCGGTGTCAACTACTTCTGGCAGCGCAGCGAAACCCCTTCAGAGGAGGCTCAGCAACGCAATGCGGAGTACAATCATTTTGCCGTGTTCAAGTTGGCACCGCAGCTCACAATGGCCGATGGCTGGCGCTTTACGGGCAACCTCATCTGGTGTACCCGCCGCCGCAGCGATGCCTACACCCCGGCTAATCTCTATGCCGAGGTAGGGGTATACAAGAATCTGGGCAAGCACTGGACGCTCGAAGGCCGCTTCCACGATATGGCGAGCCAGCACTTCGGCAACCGCGCTGCCACCATCGGCTGCACGTATTATTTTTAACTTGAGCTTTTAACAATCTTTTTCTAAATCAGAAGCAAGATTTCTGTTCCTTTCTTATTTTATTATCAGAAAGAAGAAAATTTTTAAAAAGAAAGGAACATTATATATGAGAAAAATTGATTTCAAGAAGATCGGGCTGGCAGCGATGATGCTCCTGTCGGCCCTCACATTCCAGTCGTGCGATAACGATAACGATACCGACTGGGACCGCGTTTTCCCTAACGCGCTGGTAACCGTGAAGAAGAGTGGCGATGCCTGCTATCTGCAGCTCGACGACAACACCACGCTGCTCGCCAAGAACCTGAAACCTACCATCTTTGACGGTAAAGAGGTTCGCGCCCTGGTCAACTACACGCAGACCTCGGAGAAGAGCGAGAAGTACAACCAGGTGATTCACGTCAACTGGATAGACAGCATTCTGACCAAGAAGCCGGTTCCATCGCTCGGTTCTGATACCGAGAACCGCGAGAAGTATGGCGACGACATGGTCGACATCGTTCGCGACTGGGTAACGGTAGCCGAGGATGGTTATCTCACCCTCCGTTTCCGTGCTCTCTGGGGCGGTCAGAAGGTGCATTACATCAACCTCGTTACGGGTGTGAATCCAGATAATCCTTACGAGGTAGAGTTGCGCCACAATGCCAATGGCGACCCTCAGAACTACTGGCGCGATGCCCTCGTAGCGTTCAATCTGAACGATGCCGTGCCTGATACCGAAGGCAAGACAGTGAAGCTTACCATCCGCTGGCGTTCCAGCCAGGGCTACAAGAAGGTAGATTTCGATTACTGTTCGCGCAAGCCTATCAGCAGCCCGAAGATGCTCGAAGGATACAGCCAGGAAGGAAGAGACATCCGATAACGAAGAAAAGCAGATAAAAGCAAAAGCCCCGATGCATGATGCATCGGGGCTTTTTTTTGTTTTCCTTTATGGTAAAGGCTTTCTGGGGGGACCAGCGATGGAATCGCTGGGGACGGGGGCACAAAGGGGCTAAGGTTCTTTTTACCTTTTTACTTTTTTACCTTTAAAGGCTGCTGCAGCTTGTTACACCGAGTGTGGTAGCGATGGCTGTAAGGAAGGAGATTGTAATCTGCAAAATTGTTTTCCAGGTACTTGCTTTCATAATCTTTAATTTTTTAATGTTAAGTATTAAATGTTGACTTGGTTGGAGGTTGGCCTCAGGCGAGGGCTTTATTCAAGCCCGTCGCCGCCTTCCTGAGAGCCGCCGCCTGGCTGAGAGCCGCCGCCTTCCTGCGTACCGCCGCCGGTAGTTCCGCCGCCGCCCTGACTGGTGTTGCCGCCTTGTTCAGTGCCACCTGAGGTGCCACCAGAAGTACCACCTGAGGTGCCACCCTCGTCGGTGCCGGTATAGCCGCCGTACTCCAGAATCTTGCACTTCTTGCGCAGTTCCGAGTTGCTCCAGCTTTTTGTGTTTCTCACAATCAGGTGTACACCCTCTACGCTGGCAGCCGTTACCTTCTCCTTGGTATCCTCCGCCTTCGAAGTCATACCGATGGAGAACAGGCCGAGATCAGAGAGACGCACGCTCTTGCCGTCGAGAATCAACTCCTGCAGATGGTCGAGTGCATCCATCAGCACACCGTGGATAGTACCTCGGGAGTAAGGTGAACCGTGGTCAGAGATGTGGGATACGAATCCCTCGAAATCCACCTCGCGGTCGGTTACCGCAGTGGCATACCACTTTTTCTTACCTGCGTTCTCGCCGCTCTGTGGTGTACGCTGCAACTTACGATACTTCAATGTTCCTTTCTGTTCCATGATATAAAAATATTAAAGGGTTAATATAAATGTTGAATGTTGAGTGTTGAATGTTAACTTGGTGGGGTGCTCTTTGTCGAGTGCATCCTTTCTTGAATCACGATGCAAAGAAAGTGCAAACGAGAACAGAGCTAAGCTTGCTTAAGCTTTGTCGAGTGCAGCCTTTCTTCGAACGACAGTGCAAAGGTACGGCAATTTTCTAATACTACCAAATTTCACCCTGCAGAGTTATGTTAAACGGATTTAACACTTCGGGCACATCTGGTTAATCTTGCCAACTCATAATTTATCGGGCGAGAAAACTATGTGATGTAAAAAGTTTCTCTATGCTTTCTTATCCCGAAAACAGCAGGAAGCAAGAAATCATCCACCAATGCTTCCACCTTCCTCAACCCCAAAAAGCGTGACAGTTGTGACAGTTGTGACAGTTTTCAGCGCCTACCCCCACCTCCCTCTCTTTAGAGGTAACTTATAATATATATAAATATATATATAATAAGTTAAATATAATAATAACAATTTGAAAGCAGCCCGATTTCATATACCCCTCCCCTGAAAACTGTCACAACTGTCACAACTGTCACAACTGTAACGCCTCTCTCAATCCTTCTCCTCTCCTTCTCCCTCCATCCTGTTTTGTAAAGAAAAAAGGAATCACCCTACCCCCTGGAGGTTATTAGGGGGATACGCTCATGCCCATAGGGGGTGCGGCTGAGTAGATACTTCATTTCATCCTTTAAAATCAGTTAAAAAATAGGTATTCCCCATAAAATGTGCAAAAACATGATAGGATTCCCTCATAAAATGTGTATATTTGCAGCGTTATTCCCTCATAAAATGTGGAATAATAGGTGATTATTCCCTCATAAAATGTGATTTTAAGATACGGATTATGGAAAGATTAGCTATCAATGAACTTCTGAAATGGAAGAATAAATTGGGTTACAAACGTACCGCTCTATGCGGTAAATGGTCTCGAATTTTATTCGATACAAAATGAATCTTTTCTCACGAAAACACAAAAGAAATCCCCCAAAAACTTGCATAAAAGAGAAATATTGCTTATTTTTGCATTATCTTTGCAGGAAAGGACGAAAATATGAAACAAGAAAACAACAGAATACAATTACCCCTAGAAGAAATCAAGCTCGCCTTCGCTGCTTCATGCGTTGAGGGAGCTGCAAGAAAGCTCGGGGTACCATATATTGAAATATACGAAAGAATGAGAAAGGTTGATTTAATCAACAAGTTCATTCTGCCCCACTACGATACGCTCCACACCGAAAGTCGAGAGTATCTTATAGAAGATGTCATTGAGTGTCTAACTAATTGGGAGAAGAAAGCTTCTCATCAATAAATACTTAGTATATAATGGAACAGAAAAAATATAAACAGATCAACACAAAGACACCTGAGATTCAAGAAATGATTCTCAGCTATCAGATAGGTGGCGTAGCATACGAACTGTCACAGCGCCTGGAAATATCTCCAGCTCTGGCTCTTGACCTTTTCTATCGCAGCAAGACCTGTGCCCAACTCCACGATAAGCGCACCGGCCTGTATCTCATGAGCAATGGCTACATCGCCGATGATTTCATTTACGAGAAGCAGAGAGGGTACTAAGCCGCAGTTTTATATCTGAGATACCTTGCCCCCCACACCCTGAAGGGGCAGAAGCCCATAGCCCAGGGTAACACCCTGGGTATAAGCACAATCAGCCTTGCGCCCTGTAGGGGCAAAAGCTTTATGTTTTGTCTGGAGTTTTAAAGCTTTTGCCCTTACAGACCGAAAAGATTTGCGTATTTTCTAAGATTTTAGCTAAAAAGATTTGCGTATTTTCTAAGATTTTAGCTAAAAAGATTTGCGTATTTTCCAAGATTTCAGCTAAAAAAATTTGCGTATTTTCTAAGATCTTCCAGAGGATTATCTCCCTACCGAAGATTCTTATTATGAATTTGAGCCAGAAGATGTGAACAAAGAGAACTTATCCATAGCAGAAATGAGCGGCAAGAAACTCGACTGGTTCCGCAAGGTCTGTGCAGCGGTACTTTAGATACCTTGCCCCCACACACGCCCTGTTTTACTCTAATTGAGCAAGCTTTGAGCGTATTTTTTAACGTTA
>ERZ1035025.466-NODE-466-length-27459-cov-5.219384_pt1 | contig 27459 bp, 23 predicted proteins | sample MGYA00520619_ERZ1035025 | MGnify/ENA primary metagenome ERZ1035025 (study PRJEB33766, sample SAMN09781742) | gut metagenome | biome: gut microbiome | host: Homo sapiens | place: Madagascar | study: EMG produced TPA metagenomics assembly of the PRJNA485056 data set...
GCCACCTTCCTCGTCGTTGCTCTTCGGTTTCTTTTGCGAGCTTGATGGCTCTAACGATATCAAGCTCGACGATCACGAGCTTGAGAGCGCCGAGTGGATAGACAGAGATCAGCTTCCTTGTGATGAAGATTATTCGCTAACGCGAGATATGATGCAGGTTCTTCGTGACGGTAGAGAACTGGACCATTAGCCCCCGTATCCACTCATCGATTGAGCTTTGCCGTAGGTGCGTGCGTTTTTGCGCTTCTTTAGAGTGCGGTGTAGCTGGTGGGGTTGGTTATGTTCCAGCAAAAAAACGGGTGCTCGAGAGTATCGAGCACCCGTTTTGCTTTTGGGCATATAGCTTTAGCAGGACGCTATTCAGCGGTAGAAGGCTTCCATTCGTCTGCGTCTTTACCAACCTGGAAGGGTACGCCAGCCTCGCGGCGTTCCTTGTAGTCGGCGGTAGCGGTGAACAGTGCGTCGGAAAGGGAATTAAGGGCCGTTTCAACGGAGTCCTGGATAACGCCGATTACGAAGCCGACGCCAACAACTTGCATGGCGATGTCGTTGCTGATACCGAAGAGGGAGCAGCACAGCGGAATAAGAAGCAGGGAGCCGCCAGCGACGCCAGAAGCACCGCAGGCGCTAACTGCAGCCAGAACGCAGAGGATGCCAGCAGTAACGGGGTTGATGGCAATGCCCATGGTATGAGCGGCAGCCATAGCCATTACGGTAATGGTAATGGCAGCGCCAGCCATGTTGATGGTGGCGCCCAGCGGGATGGAAACAGAGTAAGTGTCCTTGCGAATACCAAGGCGCTTACACAGCTCCATGTTTACAGGGATGTTAGCGGCAGAGCTGCGGGTAAAGAAGGCGTACATGCCGGAGTCTTTTATGCAGCGGAATACGATGGGGTAGGGGTTCTTGCGAATATTGATGAACACCAGCAGAGGGTTAACAACAAGGCAGATGAAGAACATGGCGCCCAGCAAAACAAGGAGCAGCTGACCGTATTCGATGAAGATTTCGGGACCATTCTGGGCAACCGAGGTGTAGATAAGACCCATGATGCCAAACGGTGCACACGTGATGATCCAGCGAACGACGATGGAGATAACATGCGACATATTCGCAAAGAAATCTTTGGTGGGCTCAGTGGTGTAGCGCATTGCGATACCCAGAAGAACCGCCCAAACAAGAATACCGATATAGTTCGCATTCAGCAGCGCATCGACGGGGTTAACCACCATGTTGCCAATGAGCGTGGTTAGGACTTCAGCGATTTCGGTAGGCGCGGCTTTGTCTGCGGCCTCAACGCCCGAAAGGGTGAGCTCAACAGGGAATGCGTAGCTAATGGCTACGGCGGTGAAAGCAGCAGCAAGGGTGCTTACCACGTACAGCACAACGATAGTCTTCATGGATTTGGGAAGCTTAGTGTGGCACAAAGCGTTGATAACCAGGAAGAATACCAAGAACGGTGCGACTGCCTTCAGGGCGCTAACGAACAAGGTGCCAAGCATTTCGATAACGGCGAGATCCTTAGGGCCGAAGCCGCCAAGCAAAGCGCCGATAACGAGGCCGATGATAATGCGCTTGATAAGGCTCAGGCTCGACCATGCTTCTGCGATTTTTTTCATAGACGTCTCCTTGAATGGGAGGATTGGGGATAGGATGCAGCTCTGATCGTGCAGACGTTCTGGAGCCGCAACTTTTTAGTATACCGATCCGTTACAAAATTGTTTCGAGAGTGATTCTATTTAACTAAGCGGAAAAGAAACTAGGTAAACGGTGCATAGGCGTAAAAAAGCGACCCCCAAAAGGGGTCGCTTTGCGAAAAGAGTGCAGGTGAAGAGGCGGATTACTTTGCCTTGTACTTCTTAACCAGCTGACGACCAGCGATGTAGTCCATGATTTCAGTGGTGCCGCCGCCCATTTCGTTACCGCGGAGGTCTGCCCAAATGCGACCAACGCGGATTTCCTTGGTGTAGCCGATGGCTGCGTAGATTGCCATTGCAAGGTCGGCAACGCGGGTGAGCTCGCGGCATGCATAGCCCTTGAGCAGTGCAGACTCGAGACGAGTGGATTCGCCGTTGTCGATCATGGTTACAACCTGATACAGACGGGTACGTACGTTCTGGATGATGTTCTCCATCTCGCACAGGTGTAGCTGGATCTGGGTCTGGTGAGCGATAGGCTTGTTGAAGCAGATGCGCTCAGATGCATAGGCGCCCGCATCGTTCAGAGCAGCCTGTGCAAGGCCGAGGGAAGATGCAACAACCAGGCAGCGCTCGAACTCAAGCTTCTTCATGAGGAGCTTCCAGCCCATGCCAGGCTCGCCCAGACGCATGTCCTCGGTGAGAACCACGTTGTCGAAGAACTGGTCAACAAACGGAATAGCCTGCTGGCCAACCTTGTCGAGGTGGCCGATGGTGAAGCCAGGGGTGTCGTTGGGAACGAGCCACAGAGAATACTTGTCGTTCTCGTACGAAGGATCTTCGTCCTTAGCTACAACCATGGTGTAAATGGAAAGGCCGCCCAGGGTAACCCAAGTCTTCTGGCCATTCAGCAGGTAGGTGCCGTCGGGCTGCTTCTTGGTAACGCAGGTCATTGCGTTGTTGTCAGAACCAGCTGCGGGCTCGGAAATAGCGGAGCAAGCGATGCAGGTGCTCTCGACGTTCTCGATAGCATCCATGATCATTTCCTGCTGCTCTTTGGAGCCGAAGTCAATTACGTCGGTGATGGTGTTGAAGTCGGTTACGAAGGGGAGGGTTACGCCAGTGTACTCATGAAGCTTCTCTACCAGAAGAACCTCGGTAAGCTTGTCTACCGGAACACCGCCAACTTCTTCGGGAAGGCCCAGAAGCATGAAGCCTGCCTCGCGGTAAGCCATAGCAGCTTCGATGCTGATGTGATGATCTACTTCATATGCCTGCTTCACTGCTTCATCGGTGAAGCAGCGAGTAGCATATTCGTGTGCGCTCTCAATGAGCAGCTCCTGCTCGTCAGTAAGTTTGAAATCCATAATGCGTTCCTCTCCTTATTCCTGTGTTGAATGGAACCGAGATTCAGACAAGAACCGAATCAGCAGCTCAATGGCTATCCTAGCATTTGAACGTGTTTTTCTCTATGCACCTACGTATTCCCGTTTTGTATAAGAATTGCACCAATTCGACAATTCGTGTTATATCAGGCGTCTTTACTTGTTTGATCAGGTTAAACGCTGTGGTTCAGTTGAGCGGGAATGTAACAAAAACAGCGATTTGACCAGCAGTGGAAACGGAGCGGAAAGCCTCGCTGCATCATGTTAGAAAGGATGGTGTAGCGGGGTGCTTTTGCGACGTTCTTCTTTTAGCGAAAGCCTTGCAGATTATTCTTCCTGGCGCGCAAAAGATGCGGGGCGGTGGCAGATGCAAATTGCAAAATGCAGATAACCTGACGTTTTTCAATTCGATTTCCTCTATGCGTGCAGAAAAGTGGCAAGTGAAGGATAATGAACAAGTTATGCCGCTTTTGGACGCGGCTGCTAACGCTATAAACAACGCTCACTGGTGAACAGGAGAATGAAATGAAGTACTTTGGCACAGACGGCTTCCGCGGCGTTGCCGGCACCGACCTTACCGTTGAGCATGCATACAAAATTGGTCGCTTCATCGGCTGGTACTATGGTGCACGCCAGGGCCGCAAGGCTCGTATCGTTGTGGGCAAAGATACCCGTCGTTCCAGCTACATGCTGGAAAGCGGCATGGTTTCTGGCCTTGTTGCCTCAGGTGCCGACGCTTACATGTTGCACGTTATTCCTACGCCTGGCCTTTCGTACGAAACTACCGATGGTGCGTTCGATTGCGGCGTGATGATTACTGCTAGCCACAACCCCTACACGGACAATGGCATCAAGCTGGTTAATTCCCAGGGCTTCAAGATGGAAGAGCCTTTGCTTCAGCTTATCGAGCAGTACATCGACGGCGAATACCCTGAAGAAGTGCCGATGGTGTCCGGCGATGCGATTGGCGCCACGGTCGACTACATGCAGGGTCGCAATCGCTACATTGCCCATCTTATTGCCAGCGCTAATTTCTCTTTGCAGGGCGTAAAGGTCGGCCTCGATTGCGCCAATGGTGCCGCTTCTTCTGTTGCAAAGCCCGTGTTCGACGCTTTGGGCGCCGATGTTCGCGTTATTAGCAATGCTCCCGATGGCTTCAATATCAATGTTGACTGCGGGTCAACGCACATTGATCGCTTGCAGCGCCTTGTTGTAGAGCAGGGGCTTGATGTGGGCTTTGCTTATGACGGTGACGCCGACCGTTGCCTTGCGGTGGACGAGCGCGGCCACGTGGTAGATGGCGACCTTATTCTATATGTATGCGGCGTGTACCTGAATAAGCACGGTCGCTTGTCCGGCGGAACGGTTGTCCCCACGGTTATGAGCAACTTCGGCGTGCTGAAAGCCCTTGAGCAGGCGAACTTGAACTACGAAACCACCGCAGTGGGCGACAAGAACGTATTTGCCTGCATGCATGCCAATGGCTACAGCTTGGGCGGCGAGCAGTCGGGCCATGTTATTTTCGGCGATATCGCAAGCACCGGAGATGGCATTCTTACCTCGTTACGACTGATGGAGGCCATTCGCGCCGAGCGCGAAACGCTTTCGCAGCTATGCGCTCCTGTGAAGCTGTATCCGCAGCTTCTGACCAATGTGCGTGTTGCCGACAAAGATGCGGCAATGAATGATGCTGCTGTGCTTGAATCGGTTAAGGCGGCGGAAGAATTCCTGGGCGATCGCGGCCGTGTGCTTCTGCGAGCCAGCGGCACCGAGCCTCTTATTCGCGTGTTGGCCGAAGCGCCAACCGACGAGCTGTGTGCCGAAGCAAGCGAGTTTATGCTGAAGGCGCTCGAGCCTCTGCGCGCTGAGTAGTGGCGTTTGCTGCTGATTCAAACGCATTCGAAAGCCCGCTTCGGCGGGCTTTCTTTATGCCCGAAAGTAAAGTTCAGTATTGGTCTGAGGCGGATCTGATTTACGAAGGCTTGGGGGGGGTGATTACGTCTGATTATGTGAGGCGTAAAGAAGCTATAGACCATCGCCGATGCGGGAACAAAAGGCAAAATCGCAATTTGTACAATAAATAACTTGGAATTTGTTAAATGAAATAGTTGCAATCTGTAAAATAAAGTAGTTGTAATTTGCAAAACGAAAGGGTCCTCAATGAGTAGCGACGAATACATGCCGCGTATTGCTGACGATTTACTTGCGGCAAAATTGCGGCAAGCAGGTGCCGTGGTAATTCGGGGGCCTAAATGGTGCGGGAAAACGGAAACCGCACTCAAACATTCTAGGAGCGCTCTTTTTATGCAAGATCCGGATCAGCGGATGAGCAATCAGATGCTTGCGGAATCAAAGCCGTCTATACTGCTGCGCGGGGAGAAGCCTCGTCTGATTGATGAATGGCAAGAAGCCCCACAGCTTTGGGATGCTGTGCGCTTTTCGGTGGATAGGGAGCGTGAAATAGGGCTTTATATTCTAACTGGTTCAGCTACTCCCAAGGAAAAGCCTAGGCATTCTGGAGCTGGCAGGATGTCGTTTCTCGATATGCGAACTATGTCGCTTTACGAATCTCGGGAGTCGACCGGAGATGTTTCGCTGTTGGCGCTCTTTGATACCCCTGAGGATATCGAGGGGGCATCCAATGATGACGTTGAAGCAATAGCGTATCGGGTTGTGCGAGGTGGTTGGCCGAGCGCTGTTACGATGGGCGATCGGGCTGCAGCGATGGAGACTGCGTGTAACTACCTTCGGGCTGTTGCCGAAGAGGACATTTCCAATGTTGATGGGGTTTCGCGAAATCCTGATCATGCCAGATTGGTGATGCGCTCATTTGCTCGCTGCATTGGTTCGCAGATGGCGGTGTCGTCAATGTCGAAAATGGTGAATGTGCAGGGGAGCGAGATGTCCAGACCGACGTTCTCAGCATATTTGGGTGCATTGCGTAATCTATCGATCATAGAAGACCTTAATGCTTGGGAGCCTTCCCTTCGGGCAAAAGCTCGCATAAGCCGAACTCCTAAGCGATATTTTGCCGATCCTTCTCTTGCTGCAGCGGCGTTAGGAGCCAGTCCCGATACGTTACTGAAGGATATGCCGACTCTCGGAATGCTGCATGAGGCATTATGCATTAGGGATTTACGGGTGTATGTCCAGAAGAACCATGGGCAAGTGTATTTCTATCGCGATAATGTGGGCTTGGAGGCAGATGCGGTTGTTGCTTTGCGTGATGGAAGATGGGGCTTGGTCGAAATTAAGCTCAACCAATCACAGGCTGATGCCGCATCTGATTCGCTAAGGCGTGTTGCAAATAAAATTGATCAGACAATTATGGGGGCCCCGTCATTTCTGCTTGTGGTGACAGCCGATGGATATGCCTATCGAAGAAACGATGGGGTGTATGTTGTGCCTATCGGTTGCTTGAAGCCATAGGGGTTTGTGCGATTTGATGGGCTAGAGAGACGTCTCATCTTTGCTGTGTGGATCTTGTTCGCTTGGGGTTTGGCCTTGGTGCTGTAAGCGCTAGGGGGAGTGGTGTTACGTCTTTCGTTCTGAATTGAAGAGGGCACTAAGGCGTCGTGCGCTTCCCGCTTTGAATGCAAAATAGTTTTGAGCCCATCAAGATCATCGGGATCTCACCCATTTTAAATGTTGAATTTTGGGACTGTTTGCCCGCCACGCCTCTATATCAAGGATCCCAATATCACAAAATAATATTATGTGTGTCCATCATGATGTACGCACATAAATCGAAAATGCGGTAAATAAGGATTTGTTTGAGTAGGGCAAATAAAGGATCCTGAAATGCAAGAGTCCCTGTTCCCGATGATGATCGATGCTGAAAACAATGCATTAAATAACGGAAAGATAAAAATCACCGAAGTAGATTCCTTAAAGGTGAGAACCATCAACGATGCGACCACCCTCTTCGATGGTTTTGTGTCGATGAAGGCCATTACATGGTCGTACGGCTTGCCCATGGTTGTAAAACAGATGCGCAAGTTTAGCAATGTTGAGCTCGTGTTTGGCTGTAAGGCGATCCTGGACAAACAGGTACGGCTTTCTGCCTTGGCGCCTCTTGTTACGCAGGCCGAATCGCTAAAATCCCTGTAGAACAAATGGGGTCGAGAGATCTTCGAGCGGATGGAAGAGGGAGAATGCCGGCTTTACTTCGAGAACACCGTTTCATCGCATCAGAAAATATATCTGCTTGCTGACGAAAAGGCAGGAAGATACCGGGTCATCACGGGGTTGGCGAACTTTTCCGCTAAAGCATGGAACGGTGATAGGCAAAAGGAAGTCATACAAGTTTGTGACGATGCGGACTCTTATTTCGAGGTGCTCGAAAAGCTCTATAAGCCATTCAAGGATACGTGCGCTACCGAAGTGAAGAATTTGAAAGCATCCCTGGATCGCATCGACGAAGCGGGCGCAATCGGTTTTGGCGACATCCCCGTCCTCCAGAGTAAGGGCGGTTTGCTTGTATTTGAAAAGGCTGATGCTGAAGATTCGGATGCTATTGTTTCGATGGCAGAGTGTGCTTTGCTGGGAGGATTGCAGCAGCCGCAAGTTAAAAGGATTGAGCACCTCTTTGCATCATCGTCGTCAGGGTTCGCTATCGATCAGGGAAATCTGACGATGCTGATGCTCGAGGGAGACAAGATAGCCGAGGAGCGAGAGCAAAGGGACAAAGAATGCCCGAGGCTCGTTGTTGATTGGGATGAAGGAACCGTTGCCACCAATGGGAAACTACTTACCAGTTGCGGATACGAAAATGATGCCGCTTGCATAGTCGAATTCGTTAACAGTTTCCAACTCTTTTCAGGTGATGTAGAAGGCTATCAGGCAGATGCCTGGAAGATAATGGTTTGGTATTTCGCAACTCCCTTTTTCTCTCGCCTTCGGCGTGCGTGTGTCCAAGCTCGGCAGGAAGGCCTTCTTATATCGCTTCCTATGTTCATGTTTTTGTTTGGGAGTGCAAATGCGGGAAAAACGACCTTTATGAAATTTCTCGCAAAGGCGATGTGCGGTTCAGGTGTCGATGAGCTCGCTGGCGTTAACTTCAAAGACGGCGATCCTGTGAAGAGCATCAAAACGAACACAGTGAGAAAGCCGCGGCTTATGCAGGTGAACCAGAAAGGTTTGCCCGTTCTCTATGATGATGTTCTTAAGGGGCAGTTGACTGACAGTCCCTTGCGAAAGCTCCTGACCACTCCTTATGCAAGAAAATTGGATATGGAATACGATGGCTACCCTGCCGTCGTGGCTACTAGTAACATCACTCCTCCTATGCCTCAAGAGTTCCAGAAGCGCGCCTTGTTCTTTCAGGCTTCGGCTTCACTGAATCAAGAGGGTTGTATCCATGGGGAGGGTACTGGCCGCTTAGTAGATGGGATCGGTTCGGCTTTTTACGCCGAGTATGTGCGGAGGGCAGCGCCTCTTTTCAGCGCAGTGTTGGACGCAAATCTGATAGGGGATCTTGATGTCTATCAGATATCAAGCCAGACTATTTTGGGTATTTTCAGTGATTCAGAATGCATTCCTGAGTGGGCAAAGCCACTTTGCGTAGACGATTATTTTGGCGAAGCGCCGATGTGCCAGCGTGCTGCTAGGGATTTGATTAGGTACTTTACGGCAAGCAGAGGCTCTTTTGAGAGGGACACGAAAAAGAATCAACTTATCGTGCGCTGCCCATCAGGCGATCGTAATGCAGAGAGTGTTCTTAAGGGTATTGAGATGATGCTCCCTCCGCGTTTCGAAGCCGAGTTCAGTCCCGGGATGCTGGCATGCCGACTTCATGAAATCGAAAAACTATGCCGCGTTCGTTTTTCGCCTAAAGACGGCTGGTGGAGAAGGATCATGGTGTAGCGCTGCTGAACTTGCAGGGCGGTTGATGCGAGATGGAATTGGGGGGTGCTGCTGATAAGCGAAAACCGAGAGCTGGTCGCGGTATGCCATGCTTTGCCGACCGAGCGAACAACATTGTCTTGAACTCGCTTTAACCTGGCTTACTGGGGCATTGGGAGCGACGGGGATTCGTCATTGCATATTGTCGCGTGTCCATTGTCGTGTACACATGTTTCAAGAAGATCCGTTAATCTCTGATTGGATATAGTAGATATTCGGTGCAACGGTACTGTGCTGTGCAACTGTTAAGGAAGATTGCAGAAATGGATGTGCTGGGAAGCAAATACCAACAGCTAGGGCTTCCCCCTGCGGAGCGCCTGGCTTTGCCGGAATTTGCGACGGACAAAAATGAGTTTGTGAAAGCAAGGCAAATGATCCTAACTGCAATCAGAAAGCAGGTCAAGAAGGGCAGAAAAAAACGGAAAGGGGAGCATTGCTATTCGGCCCTGTTATAGCCCTGGGATTATTCCTGGTTATGCACTTAGCAAAAGGAGGAGTACGGCAATTTATTCGAGGGCAGCGATGCATCTTAAGGCGGAGGGGTTTATTTCTGAAATTGGCTGGACGCGCCGAAAGGGCAAACGAGTCATCGATTCCATTGTTGCTAAATGTCCCAGTGTCGATAGAAGGACGCAGAATTGCGCGGCACCCGACAACAAGAAGAAAGCGAAACCCACCGAACCAAAGAAAAAGCCCAGTTCTGCATTCAATTTGCTTCTCAAGAATCGGGATTTACCCCCTTGGGTTCATCGATGGGCGAAAAAGCTATCATCCCCATCGTCCAATAACTCAGCTCTGCTTATCGATGCCTATTTCGAGTTGATCTCTCAGAGTTCATATATCCATGAGCGAACTCTGGCATGTTATGCCTTTGGCGACTCAAAGTCTGGAGGGAATATCGGAAAACACCTTGCCAGTATTTTCAGATGCAATTGTCCTTGTATGAAGGATGCTTTGGCTAGTTGTTCTAATGTATGGCAGCAGATAGAGATGCTCGGTATAGAGCGAACTAGCGGCACGGTAATGATCTCCGGACCTATTGAAGTTCATGGTTGCAACGGAGAGACCTTTAATGCTTCGATGGCTGGCGGCTGCGGCCTTGGTGTTGCGGAAAGTGTGCTTATTGACACAAAAGAGATTGATGTTTCGCGGGCGCAAGGTTGCTTGGTCGTTGAGAATGAGGCCTGTTTTCAATACGCTTCGTGCTTGTTGCATGAGAGAGTTGTAATTATCTATTGTCTAGGGCAGCCTTCGTTGGCGCTTGTTGGCTTTGTGCGCAGGCTCAATGATTGCTTAGCGTATGAGGTCCCACGTTGCCTATGGCTCGATATCGATGCCGCAAGTCTTAATAGTGCGGATAGGTTCATTGCCGCCATTCCTTCCTTCCAAACCTTAATGATGGGTAGCAAGGATTTTCTATGGCTTCAAGAAAGCCATTTGCTCCGAAAGCCCAATAAAGAAAAGCTGTCCGAGCACGATCATCAGGTTTTGAATGGTTTAGAACAAAGGAAACTTGCGTCAGGTATTGATAAATCGCTTGTTAGAAAGTTGCATGCGAATGTTTCAGCGGAGCAGGAAGCTTTCATTGGGGAATATGCCTTCGGCGCCCTAATGGCTGCGTTTCCGGAATCGAAAAATGAAGAGCCCAAAACGGAAAAGTGCTTCAATTTCTTTGGTTATTTAAAGAGGTTTTGCCAGGGGCTATCTTTTAATGACGATGGGTTGGGAACGTTGTTTATGAGTAGGAGGCGTAGAAGCGCTAATGAGCAGGACGCGTAAAGATAAGCCTTGGCGCTTGGGAGGCAACAGCCACAAGTGGTGGATTGCCGCCAACCATGGAGCTCATGGGAAATTTACACGGCAGATGCGCAGGGCCGCTCGAAGGGATCTTGATGCGCAGGTAAAAGCTGGGGAGAAGCCTCATCGGAAGAGCAAATACAACTACGAGTATTTTGATTGAGGAAGTGGCGATCCCAATAGCTTCTTGTTGTTCACGGTGGTTTCTACCGTGCTTTGCATAGTGGCCTCTCAGCTACTCGAAGTTGTTGTTTAGCGTCCCATGGAATAGCCTAGCGGAATTCCCTCACCGAGAGGGACGATGGCGTCCATAAGGGTTGTGTGACGGTGGTCGATATCTCGGTCAATGTGGAAATGCCCGTAGTACCAGCGTCTGAAGTCGAGCTTGAATTCAAGCTCGTTAAAGAAGTCGGTGAGGCGGTCAGTGTCGGGGTTCTGCCAATTGGGATAGGGGTATAGCGTTTTCGAGAGCAAATCGCTGGCGCAGGTGTGCGTAACAACGTAGTCCACTTCCCAATTGACCGAGTCAAGCATTTTCCTGGCATATTCAATCTCATCGACAGACGGCAGCTCCTCGGGCCACCAACTGTACCCCTCGATTCGCCATTCTCTGTCAACGCTTGTAGCGCCGCCCATGGTGAACAGGGTAGTGCCGTCGAAATCGAACACTTCGCCTCTCATCAAACGTCGAATACGGGAGCGCTTGGAAAGTCGCTGCACACGTCCCCCATGCCATTCCTCAACTGGCTGATCCTTCCACCAACTAAAGCGTTCGTGGTTGCCATCGACGAAGAGCGTGGTCCAGGGGCGGCTTTCTATCCAATAGATCAAATCGTCTTCCGTGATGCTGAATTCCCAAGGAATGCCAAAGTCTCCCGCAATAACAAGGTAGTCGTCATGGGTGAGGTTTTTGCCTTCTTCCCATTCGATGATACTGCTCATGGTGCAACCGCCGTGTATGTCTCCGGTAACGTAAATCATGTGCACTCCTTTCTAGTTTCCGAGTTTGATTCCGGCAAGCTTTCTTGCCGCTTGTTTGCTTCCGGTTGCATTAACCCAGTTAGGCCACTTTGCGCGCCCGTTGCACTCGATGCCGCTGAACCAGTTAAGGATTTCCTCAAGGCTTACGGGCGAATAGCCGTTTGCATCTACGCCGACGTCAAAGCGGTAGAGCCCCTGCATGCGATTGATCTCGTTGTAGGCGTGCCCTTCGGAATGGATGTGCCCGTGCAAGTGGATTGAGCTATGCGACATGGCGGGCCAGTCTGCCATGGGGAAGTGGCACAACGCTAACTTCTTTTTGTCCTGCCTAAGCGTACAGACATGCGGCTCAACGATGAACGTCCCCGCAACGGCGGGTTGATTCCAGTCCTTGTCGTGGTTGCCGGGGACAAGGTGCACCTTCTTGCACCTGATTCTTCTTCTAAGGTTAGCGGCATCGGTGGCCGTCATTTTGAAAGAGTAGTCGCCAAGGATGTACAGCTCGTCTTCGGGCTTGACCTTTTCATTGGTATTAGCGATAAGCGCATCGTTCATTGCGTAGATGCTGCTAAAAGGTCTGTTTGTGAATTCGAGGATGCGCTCGTGTCCAAAATGGGTGTCTGAGGTAAACCAAATCATAACGACTCCAGTTCAATGTGCTCTTAGAAGTCAGCGGGGTCGCCCTGGCGGTAGTGGCGTGTCGAAAGTAGTAAGGCATCTCCGTTGTGCGAAGGTTTGCTATGACGCCTTCGACGTGAAGGCTTAATGCAATTTCAACCAGAGCGCTTTGACCAAAGCTGTTCGCTAGCCCTTTTCATCGCTTTTGCGTGCTCATAACCCCCAGTAGAAGTCGGCACGACAGGAGAAGTCGACGAAGGTGGGCTCTTGGGCAACGATAATCTCATCCATTCGTTTGCCTGGACGGACCCTGCAGTTTCGCAAGGCTTGTTGCAGGGTCAGCGTCTCGCGCTGTTTCTGCGGGATGTCGGGCATGGAGCCTGCTTTGGCCCCATTCTCTTTCCCTAAAATAGGCTTGCTATTATTGGTGAATGCTGAAGCTGTCATTACGCTGCGCCCCTTTCGCTTTGAACCCTGACAAGCCTGTACGACAGGGCCATAATCGCTTTTGAGCGTTCGGCCAGTGTGAACGACTTGAAATCGGTATAGAACCCCAAAGCATCGTCTTCTTCGGCGCTGAAGCCTCCGTGCTCGAAGGCTCCTGTGCCCTCTTGCGGATCCTCTGGTGCATGGCGGCACATGCTTGAAGGCAGCAGTATCGCTGGAGGCTCGCTCGAATCGTTCTTGTGGGACGGGTTTGCTTTGGTGACCATGCCAGTTTCGATTTCTTCATATACTAGGTCGAGTGGCGATCTGAAGCCTTCGGAGCTTTGAGCTTCTTCGATGTTTGTCATCCCTAGAAGGGTTCGGATTCCCTGAGGCTTGAAATCGGAGCGGAACCAATCGCGCAGCAAGCTCAGCAGCGAGAAGAGAAGCACGATCTCCGCGTCGCTGTATGCGCCAGCGCCTCTTTCCGTTTCAAGCAAAAGCAGGGCGGCATACTGGTCGAAATTATCGCCGATGATCTCAAAAGGACTTATAGCATTGGCATTGGAGCCTTCCAGTTCTTTCGTTCGTTTAGCGATGGCTGTATTGCGCATGCGTGCCCGCTGTCTTGATGAGTTGGTCTTAGCGGCTCGTTTGAGCAGATCGAAGCGCATGCTGTTGCGATCGGTTTCCATTGCGGAGCAGCTCAATCGCCCCTCGCTTGAAAGCTGAAGCTCGGCATCGATGGCTCGGTCGGATGAAACGACTTTACCCCAACACTGCCCAAAGAACACCTCCGAGATCTGCTGGTTCAGGCTGCGCGCGCCGTAGTTCTCGGAAAGCGCTTTCCTAACCATTGCGTCAGCTGCATCTTCGTTCACGGAGATGCTCCCGCCCATCATCATGTTGCTGTAGTGCGGCAGCAGGTCCTCAAACAGGACGCGCTTTAAGGATTCGGCGCTCAGCGCAGGCATGAAGTCCACGAACGAGAAGCGACCGACCAATTCACGGGGGAAGCCCCAAGCCTCAACGTCTTCAAGAGAGATTTGAGCACGTAGTTCATTCTCGCTGAATGCCGAGTAGTCGATTTTGGTACTGTTGGCGTCAAACACCGCTTGCGTATTGCCCTTTGTTGCGAGCCGAAGGGCAATCTTCCCGTCGATTCCCGTGAAGGCACCGCTGAAAATGAATACACAGCGATCGCAGTCGAGCTTGAAGTGCTCACGGTTGCCTCCGATGCTCGTCTCGCCAGAGAGCATTCCTCCCTCAAGGGGCTTTAGCAACTCGAACTTGGGAGAGAAACTGGGATCCTCTTTGCAGGTTAGGGTGAGCTTGTCTATTTCATCGATAAATACGAGGACGACCTTACTCGGGTCTTCCTTTTGCAGATCGGAAACCATGAACCATTCGGCCGAGAGATTTTTGCCCTTCCAGCCTTCGCCTGTCAATGTGCTCGCATCAATGGTGTGCAACGGCATATCTAGAGTTTTGGCAATCATCTTGATAGTGTGCGTCTTTCCCGATGCCGTGGGCGCGACAAGCAGCATGGAGGAGAGCTGGGGCAGCGTGTCCCCATCGATGCCTGACTTGATGAGCATGGAACGAGTGAGGGCAGCATGGATGAAGCGGACAATTTTGTCAACGTGCTCATCTTGACCGAATACTCGCTGCTTAACCTGACGAGATACTTCTTCGGGGTCGAAGATTTGGGCGTTCATTTCTGTAGGCATGACAAGCTCCTAACATGCTTATTTCTGGAATTGGGTAGGGAGGGGCATTTCGAAATCGGTGCCCGCATTAACGAGAAGTTGGTTTAGCTGGTCGATGAAGAACGGCACACCGAACACCATCGCAATAAGGAAGCAGACGACAATTGCTAAGAAGGCGGCTGTAAGAACGAGGGCGCTTTCGCTGATGTTGAGGTTCATGGCGGATTCCTTTCTGGGTTCTTATATTGCACGGGCGCAGATTGGGATAAGGAGTAGGCAGAAAGCCAGAATGAAGGGGATCATCGCTACAGCAATGATGATGCCGATTGCGAACATTGCCGCGATGCCGATAACCGCACAGAATGTACCTAGCAACAGCAACAAGTTCCCTGCAAGGTATGGTTTGGCTTTTGCCCATCGACGGGTGACGGCGATCGCGGCAAAGGCGGTAGGGGCCAGAATCAATGCAGCAAGAATTTCATTGCCAGCTCCCCTGAACAGCTCGAATACCAAATAGGCAAAAATTGGAACTAGGCAAATCCATGGGCCAATTACGCAAATTACTTGGGCGGCTTTGGCTGTTCCGGCGGATACGCGGATCCCTATGAGAGTCGCAAAATTGACGGCGAGGTAGAAGGCCAGGGATAGCATGGAGACCATCTGTGGGATGCCGAAGAACCAGCCGCTGATCTCGGGTGTGATATCTTTCATCAGCGCCCAGAAGTAGGTAACGACGATAAGGGTGAGGCAGCCGCCGCCCAGCTTCCCAACAAAGCAGGCGACGCTTTTTGCTCCGATGAGGGAGAAGGAGACGGGGAGGGTCCAGGTTGTTGTGGGTGCTTTGCGCATGATATTCCTTTCCTAAGCTGCTTCCTGGTTGCTGATAGTGTCGATGCGCTGAGGTTTCTTCCCGCGCTGGAACAGCCAGCCGCCGTTGAGCGCGGATCTGCGAATCTCTTGTGCGGAAAGTCCAGTGCGCAGCTGGATCTCCTGTACGGCGGCGGGTTCACTGGGATTCAGGAATGCGATCGAATCGAACGCTTCCAGAATCTCGTTGGCGTACTCGCTGTGCTTTCTGCGAAAGGCAGCCACCGATGAGTAGTGCAGATCGAGCTTGATGTTGTTGCGTGTGGCGCTTTTCGCAATCGAGCTTAAAAGCCAGATAGAGGGTTTGGAATCGTACTCTTCCACTATCACGCGCAAGGGTGCGATTTTCCGCGAGGCAACCTCGTCGTTCTTTGCGTAAAGTGAGGTGAAGAGCTTATCCATCACGGCAAGGAAGAGCTTGTCGTTCGTCCTGTCGTAATCGGGGACGGTTACGACAAGTGCGCCGTTCCCTTCCTCCGGGCTTAGGAAGTTGTTGCTCTTGCCCGGCATGCACCTGCCCTTGTAGGGACGAAGAGCATCGGCGAGTCTAGCACTGACGCATGCCATGGTGTGCCTATCCATGAACGCATTGCGAACAGGATTCCACAGGTTGGCCAGGCGGGTGTTGTCATTGGGCTTTGCAATCTGCTTATGGCTCCCGCCGACGACATGTACGCCCGTCAGGAAAACTTCGATGATCTCGTCGAGCCGGCTGGAGTATTCGTTCTCATCGCCTAGGGGCTTGGCGAAGAATAGTTGGACAATGTCGCAGATCTTCTTGACGCTGATGCGTCCATCAACTGCTTGTGCGTAGTAGCCGGAAGTGTAGAGCACCGTTGCGGCAAGGCAGGAATAGCTGTCCTCTTTGCCGAGGATGAACAGACTGTCGATGGCCTGCGGGATGTCGGCAAGGGGAACCTTATCGAAGAAGTCGATAGAGTCTGGCGCGACCGGCTCGTTGAGGTCAAGGTGCTTGACCGCATAGCCGCCTTCTTCGTTCGCTACGGTTTGAGCAAGGGGTGATTCGCTGTTGTTACGATTACCTGCCCCTCGCCGTAGTTGAAAAGGTCCTGCGCGAGAAATGCCGTGCTGATTTCCGAGGTGGGGGCGAACACGAGCGTACTGCCCTCGCTCGTGTATGGCTTAGTGACGGCCATGATACTCCTCTTTCTTAAGCGGCTTTAACGTTGGATTCGATGGAATCGATGAGCCCAAAGGCAAGAGCTTCGTTTGCGGTGAACCAGTTGTCCCGATCGATAGTCTTGTCAATTTCCTCTTTGGTGCGCCCGGTGCATTCGGCAAGGTTCGTGCAGAGCTTACTTTTGGTCCTCAGCAGGGCTCGAGTTGCAATCTCGATGTCGCTTACCTGTCCGCTTAGGTGGTTAAGCAGGGGTTGATGGATGAGTATTTCAGTGCTGGGGCTTGCGGTGCGATAGCCCTTTTCGCCGTTGGCGAGGATCAATGCGGCCATGCTTGCCGCCGCGCCGAATGCGTGGGTGTGGACTGGGCTTTCGATGCCATGCATGTAGTCAATGATGCCGAAACCCGCACTGACACCCCCGCCAGGGGAGTTGATGATGAGCTTAATGGGCTCATGGTTGATGGAGTCGAGATAAAGCAGCTGCGCGATAACCTCTTCGGCGGTTTGGTTATCGATTGGCTGCGACAGGAAGATGGTGCGTTGAGAAAGTAGGGTGGAACGAATGCTGGGATACGCTCCGCAATCAACTTCTTGAGTGGTGAATCCGATGTTCATAATGGCTCCTTACGGGAAAATGTCATAGCTTCGCTAAGGCCTATGGCGTTTTGTGTTTGATTTTGTTGTTTGACAAGGGATTTCTTTGTTGATTGCAGTCTATATTTAAAAGTGGCAGAATTGCAGAAATAATAAGAAAGTAAAAAAATATGCCATTCCAGGGAGTATATATGCCTCATCTTCCGTTATTTAGGATTGTTTTTATTGATACGGACAAGAGGCTCTTTACAGTTAAGGAAGGTCTGAATCGCTATAGACCCAATTCGTTCTATCCGCTTGACTCCGTTTTCGAACCGCAGCAGTTCGATGCAATCGATATCGCGAATCACCTACTAAAGATTGATTTTCGTAAGTTATGTTTTAAGTATTCAAATTTGATAAAGGGATTTAGGGGTATGTATCCCCTGAAGACGAACGCTTACGTTCGGTCGCATGGTTCGGAAAAAGGGGAATGGATTGAATCTCCGCAACTTGCAGTGCATAAACACCCCGCCTCGTCAAAAGCAATGTTGGCAAAATTTCATTTTTGTGTTGCAGAATGCACTGAGGGCACGTTGCCTCGTTCTGTAATTGATTTTCTGTGGCGTTTTTTCTCATTCTGCATCTACGACGACAAGTGGCTCATTGAATCTGGCTGTAATGAATTCGATATTGAATTATTAGAGGCTTGGGGTGTTGAGTGCGAGTGGATAATGACTGGTTTTTCTGCGCTGGCTCGTTCTGGTTTTGCGATTAGCCAGGACGCATCGCTGTTGTTTGATCGAATGGTTGGGGTCAGGCATCATTGTCCTGTTGAAAGGGCAAGTCGTTGGAAGCGCGATTTTGACGGAGACATCCCTGTCCATAGGGCAAGGGAGTATCTAGATGGCTTTTCTGTGCATGATTCGAGTTTCGAGGATCGTTGCTTAAGTAAGAGCTGGAAGACCGGCATGCCTTTCGAGCCTGATCTTGTTGAGGCGATATGCGGAAATGTGTATTTGGATTGCGTGCAGGTTTGCACTCTTTTTCCTGGCTGTGGGGCTTTTTCCCGAGAGATATGTGAAGAGAAACAAGTCGGACTCATTAAACTCTTGTTTTCCGAATGGCATGATGGCGCTTCTCGTTCGGATTCTTTACGGGGTTTTATCGCCGTGGGACAGAGGCTGTTTGACGAAGTGTCGGAATCAGTGGCTTATACATTAAGACAGCAAGGGGGCTGCGTAGAAGAGATGGAGCTTCTGGAGACACATTTAACGTTGGCAAAACGCTTCTATGGGCTTTATTACGAACGTGAAAGGTCGTTGTGGCCCTATAAAGATATTTTCGAATGTGCTTTTAAAGAAGATACTGGTGAAGGTGCTGATTTCAGTCTGGGTCTCCTCCATTGCTGTCTGCGATGGGAAGAGCATAGGAGAGTAGAAGATATAAAATCTCTGCCAGAGTTTATTAAAAGCCTTTTGAGTTCATTGTTGTTTTTTGGTGCCAAGCCGAAGCTGTGCAAAAGTTGTGGAAAGCCCTTTTTCCCAATTTCCCCAAATCATAAATACTGTAATCGCGTTGCCCCTCAAACAGGTATTCGCTGTTCGGATTTGAAGGGAAAAGGTGATCGAAACTCGGGGTATACCGGGCTGGGTAATCGATGGCAGAACATAATAAAAAAACAAAAAGCATCGCATAGATCCAATGAGCTGGCTGCCGAAAAATATTACAAAGATCTTGCTTCGTATTTTCATGATGAGGTCGGACCGTTATATCAAAAGAGCTCATTAATTGAAGAAACGCTTTTTGATAAATGGCATAAAGCCGTTGACGGTCCATCTAGGGCTGAGTATCGCCGAATGCCGTCAGGAGCTTTCCCTCCGTATTTTCTGATTTGGGATGGACAAGTTGTAGATGGGAATGCCTGGTTTGATATATCCGTTGTCGTTGAGGAGTACCCAGACCTTCTTGTACCCCTTTGTGATTTGGGCAAGGAAAAGCCGTTTATTCTTTCTGATGTGTATCGCAAGGAGGGCGATTGCTTCCTTGTTCGGGGGTCGTGGCTGTTGCGGTCTGTGCTTCGGTACAACAAAAAACAATCTGAAGGATTTCTGCCTGTTCCTGGGTTGGTCGAGTCGTCGTTTTACGTGCCGACCAATGAGGCAGTTAGCGGCGATTTTGGTTTAGTCGTTGAAATAGAACGCGCCCGCTCGCACGAATACAAGAAATCGGGAATTGCGATGTGCCGTTAGTGCCCTAGGATAGTTAATAGAGCAATTCTTTATGGCGATGTCATCTTTCCTGGAATTCCCGAGGCGGAAGCTGCTTTAATATCGAACAAACATAGATAGATGTTGGGAGCTGTAGTGCTAACTGGCTGGCTTCTGTCTTTTGATGCAATATTGTTAAGAACGCGGACATAAAGATAAGGGGTTTACCTATGCGGCAACTCGTTTTAGCTGTTTTAAAGTACTTTTTTGATTGGGAAGGACGCGTTGAGAGAGAGCTTCGTTTAGCGGAATCTTTCAGACGAAAGGATGCTGCGTTAGCGAAAAGGATTAACGAAAAAGCATTCAGCATCGTAAGGTTCCACACTATGGTTCATCTTCCCGCTAAATGGGGCTGCATCCAGAATGCGGCTTTGCTTTTTTGCAATGTTGGTATGGTCGGTTCGACGATTGCTGGTTTAGCTTGCATTGCTGGCGTTATTTGCGGGAGCGCTCAGTTTTTTGACATTGAAGCATTCGGGTTGCTTTTCGCTGTTATGGGTTCTCTGTTTGCTTGTGCCTTGTCTCTAGTTTTATGGAACCTGTACGTGAAGAAGAATATCGCATAGTCGGTCTTGGTGTTTACTCCTATTATTCGTTACAAGGATATGAAGCATGAAAGTTATTAGTTTATTTTCGGGCTGCGGTGGTCTTGATTTGGGCTTTGAAAAAGCAGGGTTCGAGGTGCCTCTTGCCAATGAATTCGATAAGACAATATGGGAGACTTTCAAAAGAAATCATCCCCGTACGCATCTTATTGAAGGAGATATTCGAGAGATTGATGAATCGTTGTTTGATGATGACGTTGATGGCATAATCGGTGGACCCCCTTGTCAGTCTTGGTCTGAGGCGGGATCTCTGAAGGGGATAAATGATGCCCGTGGTCAGCTTTTCTATGATTACATTCGCATACTGAGAAGGGTCAAACCCAAATTCTTTCTTGCGGAAAATGTTTCGGGCATGCTCGCAAATCGTCATAATGAGGCTGTTAAAAACATTCTCGATATGTTTGACCAATCAGGGTATGACGTGACGATGACCTTGGTTAATGCCAAAGATTACGGTGTGGCTGAGGAGCGCAAACGCGTCTTTTACATTGGCTTCAGGAAGGATCTCGGGATATCCTTCTCCTTTCCGAAGGGGAGCACCGAAGACGATACCAAGAAGATTAGCTTGCGAGATATAATTTGGGATCTCCAGGATAGCGCAGTGCCCGCTTTGGATAAAAACAAGAGAAATCCTGCCGCTATTAACAATAACGAGTATTTTATTGGTGCGTATTCTCCTATATTCATGAGCAGAAATCGTGTGAAGTCGTGGGATGAACAGGCCTATACCGTTCAGGCATCGGGTCGACAGTGCCAGCTTCATCCGCAGGCCCCTAAGATGGAGAAGGTGGCAAAAACGAATGTCGTTTTGTCCCTGGGAAAGAGCATCTTTATCGTCGTTTGACGATTAGGGAAGTTGCAAGAGTTCAAGGGTTTCCTGATGATTTTGAGTTCATATATGAGAATGTTAATGATGCTTACAAAATGATAGGAAACGCAGTCCCTGTTAATCTTTCTTATGAAATCGCTAAAGCAATTTACGAATTATTAGCTTCAAGGTAGATTAAAGTTGCAAGGACGGCTGGGTTGGATTAGCCGTCCTTGCTATTAGATGCGGGTCCTGTATTCGGTTGAAAGGTATTGAGCTACAAAGTTATCTGGCAGGGAGTCACCTTCGTGAAATCCAAGCTCCGATAGGGCTTCAACGAGGTAAGGCTTCATATCCTTTCCTCCGGTGTTTCCTAGTGGTTCATTGAAAATAAACTCAGGTACCAGTTTTCCGTTAAGGCATTCCCATTTAATGGCAACTGCAAGGTTCCTGTTCCCATCGGTTTTTCCGCTCAAGAGACGATAGTTGTTTGCTGTAAAAATGAGGTAGGTCTCTCCGATTTCGCACTCATCTATATCTTGCATTTGGTCGATAACATCTTGGGCTGAATTAATGGACTCTTCTTCTGTTTTGATTAAGTAGTGTGCGATCCCCGATCCGGGGATTATTCGACCATTTACTGCGGCGTTGATCTTGTTTTCCGGCTGATTGACGCCCTTGTATACAAAATCCCTAATCTTATTGTTGTCTAGGGGTATTTTGACGCATAGTTTCCTTTTCTTGTTTGCGACCTCAAGCTTCCACCCGAGTATAAAAGAGGAAGGTTCGGTCCTTCCATTACCTCCCGCATTGATAAGCTCGCTGGTTAGAAACTTATCTTTAATCGAAAGCGCTGCAGTTTTAACAATCGTCTCCCAGCCGTTTCCGAAATATGCTTCAGCAGTTTCTGGCTTCAACTTATTCGCCTGAAACTCGTTTGAGCTCTTTCTCTTTACTGATAAAGTGATTTCACGCACACCAGATTCACTGTGGGCTTTAACGTAAACATCGGTTTTGCACTCCCCGCCCCCTGTAGCGGGTCTCGGTTTTCCTATATCGCTGTAATCGATTACTTCGTACTCAATTTCGCTTTCCGTAAATGTGTTTCCAGGCTGGAATTGGTCGATAATATGCTTTTTGAGCATTGCATATTCCTTTTTTGCCATATCTTGTCCTTTCTTTCAGCTTCTCCCTGTTTCACGCATTATAAATAAGCATTCGAATGGCGGCTCAGTCCTTTAACGCTAGCGATTCTCCGGCGAATATCGGCTTGCCCGTTTCATCAGTTTCTATGCCGTCGACAACGTTCATTGCTTTCCCCGTCTACCCGTTTGCCACTTGCGGATTGGTAAGTTCGATAGTGGTTCCCACTTTAGAATCGTCATTAAACCCTTTAACCAAAATATTTCTTGTGCCAAATGCGTAGCTTCCTAGCTCATAATCGCTGGTCATATAGACCAATCCTTCGTTGGTGATAACGAACGGGCTGGAGGCTTGGCTCGAGTTCGATTGGTCTAGAGAACTACCCGCGCCGGAATCAACGATGCGGTTGTTAATGCTCTCAACGACTTCACTAACCGTGTATAGATCGCTGGGGTTTGAGGCGAGGTACATTTTTACGGCCTGCTTGGTTGCTGATACCGTCTCCTCTTCGTTCATTCCGAAAACGGTCCATGGGTCAACTTGGTCGCCGGTTTGTAGGTTGTAGGTTTGACCCTTGGCGAAGTGGTTGCCGTGTGGACCCCAGAGAGTGGCGTAACCTGCATCACGAATGCACATGTACGTGTCATCCATATAGGTGACGGCCATTCCACGGGTAAGGGTGCAGAGTCCGTACTCTTCGAGTTCGCTCTCCGCCCCGTTCTGTATTTCGTCCCATGTGTCAGGGGCTGCATTGGTTTGCCTGGCAGTTTCTTCCATCTGTTCTTGGATGCGGCGGTTGATGCCATCGATAGCGCTGTTAGGTACCGAAGAAACTATTTGGGGATATGACCAAGTGTCCGATGTTCGTTTGCCTGGACTGATGAAAGGATCGCTCGGCACGCTCACATCCACCGTTTTTGTTTCGACCGTGTAGGTTGGGGCTTCGTTTGCTTTGGAGTCCCGCTGCTGAGTTTGCTGGTTGGGCAGGTGTACGTTTGTGTAAACGTAGTATGCCGCGTAGGCAACGGATGTTGCCAGGACAAGTGCGAGGGCGGCAATCACTATTTGCGTAAGAAGCTTTCTAGGGCGTTGCCTGCTGGAACGGAGCGCAGTTTTCAAGTTTGCTTTTTCAGGTTCTGAAGCTGATGCTGCCCTAACCTCTTCTGTTGCATTGCCATACTGAAGGGGCAGTTGAGCCGGCGAAGGAATTTTAGTACCGCAATAAGGACAGTAGATTGATTCGTTTTCTATCTTCTTTCCGCATTCAGGGCAAAACATAGCCTCTCCTTATCGTGCTAATTATTCGATAATAGCTGTTCTACCTGGCTTAATGATGGCTCTTTTGGTGACGTTAAGATGATCTACCATAATTACGTCTTAATAAAGTGGTGGAAAAGGAGTAAAAAAACTAGACTAGGGTCTAGGACTAGCCGCGATAGCTGTGCACTGCTAAGAGGGACAGAACATGAATCCTTTGGATCAAATACGCACCCCGCGGGGGCGGTACCCCGTGAAACTTGCCGAATGCGAGCATGGGGAATTGGCCGATGGTCTTTCCATCCGCTTTATTTTTAAAGAGCCTGGGTGTGGTGCACCGGAATGCGAAAAGAAAAAGAATGGCGCGGTTGGTGTAGAAGAGCTTGCCTTTTTAGTAGATGCAAGTTTCGAAGCCGATCATGTCATGATCGAGAAGATAGCTAAAGAAACAGGTCCATTATTCGGTCCGAATAAAACCGAGCGCCTCATGGATTGGTTTTCTGAATCAATGCTGGCAAGTGCTGCGATTGGCATACAGGCGGTAGTCAACTCGGATGAACCAGATGCTATTCGATTCGAGCCCTTTCTCAATAAAGACAGAACTCCCATTACGAAAAAGAAGATGCTGCCTTCTGGCGGGAATGCGTTTTTGGTGTACAGCCTGGCGATAGCTATTGATGAAAAATCCATTATGGCTCTTTTTGGCGATGAGGAAAAGTTTCCGCTGGTAAAGCGCTTTGCTTTTCAAGATGCGTACGACTATGCGTTCATAGGTGTGGGAAACGATAATGAGGGTGCTTCTCTAGCTGTCAGCCTGTTTGTTTTTCATCGAGAGATAACTTCTTCCGACTTTCTGGCTGCTTGTAGCGAATTTGCTTCATCGCTAAAGGGCGGGGAAGTAGACGAAGACGATGCTTTAAGATCTTCCCTTACCGAAAAAGCGCATAGCTTAGGCATTGATGTGAACGATGCTGAGCAGAGGGCTTCAAACCTTGATGGCGAGATTGAGTTTTACGATGAACCATTTTGCAAGGAAGACGTGCCGCATCTTCAAAAAATGGTGCATGCGATTGCTTCGCTGAGTTTGGACGTGGTTGGGGTAGACCTATTTTGTTCAGGGGAGAACGATGGCTTTTTGGTATTCCCTAACTACATTAGCTATCTGTGGTATCGCTTTGTTTGTCGGTTGGGTCAAGTAAAAATAGCTCGTTGCGAGGTATGCGGAAGGGGGTTCTCTCTGCTGAAGGGAAGGGGGAAGCCTCGCAAATATTGCAGCGAACAGTGCAAAACAAAAGCGAAGAACGCTCGTGTAAAGAGTCAGCGCGATGCGTGTCGCGAACTGTTTATTGAGCAGCAACTGCCGGTTTCTGAAATTGCGAAAACGGTATATGCCGAAGAGCTTTCAAGCAATGTGCGTGCAAATAAAAGGAAAACACCCGAAGAGGCGGAAAACCAGGTTCGGAAAAACCTTGTGGGCTACCCCGCATTCAAACACAAAGTGGATGACGACTTGCGTGCCGGCGCTGGTGCGCCATTTGTGCGACGCTGCATGGAAGAAGGGGTGCTTTCTGCTGAGCAAGTTGCGCAGCGTATCAGCGAATTGGGCATTATGCCGAAGAAATAGCACGCTTGTTTTGGCGGTTGTTTTGTCTTTGTGCTTCTGCTGTTAGTGGGTTGTGGGCATCATGATTAGTCTCTTTGGATGACGACTGTCTTGTTGCGACCGTCTTCAGGTTGTAGTGCGGCCCCTATCAAGCGGTGTCTGGCTTGATAGGGGCCGCTTTGGGCCTTGGCTACTTCACGTGCTTGGTGCGACGAAGTTTGCGTCCTGCCAACAGGGCGGCTCCCGCTCCTGCTCCAGCAAGTGCGGCGAACGTGCCTGCTACTTCGTTGTCCCCGGTTTTGGGCGATGCGCTATTTGCTTGGCTGGTGTTTGTTTGTTTGCCGTTAAGCTGCAGCTTTGCGGGAGTGGTCGTTGGGTTTGCGGCGTTGTTGGCGCCCCCTGCTTGGTTTGCCGCTTCTTGTTCCGCCAATTCTTTGGCAAGTGCGGCATCGTAGGCTGCTTGGGCAGCGCGGAGGTTTTCTGCTGCCTCCTGGTAGTTCAGCAGCGTTTCAACGTAACGTTCCGAATGGCGTCCTGCTTCCTGCTCGGCTGCCTCTAGCTCGGCTTTAGCGGCATCGGCTTTCGTTTGTGCCTCGCGTGCTGCTGCATACAGGGCGTCGAGATCGGCAAAGCGAGTGTCGGTGATGCCGCTTTCGTAGGCATCGTTGGCGTTAATGGCCTTCGCGGCGGTTAGCGTATCGGCAAGAGCTGCGCTTTCTTGTTCATGTTGCGAAACGGCTGTTTCAGCGGCGGGAATTGCCTCATTGGCTGCATCGAGCTCGGTTTTGGCTTCGTTGGCGCTTGAAGCAGCGTTGTCTGCTTTGCTTTGCGCCTGCTGCACTGCAAGAGTAAGGCCATTCAGACGCGTGAACTCGCCTTGCGCGCTAAGGAGCTCGCTGCTTGCATCTGCGACCTGCTGCTCGGCTTTCGTCGCTTTGTTCTGTTTCGCCCCCGCGTCGGCCTCTGCTTGCTTGAGTGCTTCGTCGGTCGCAGCGGCGCTTTCTTCTGCGGCCTTCAGCTTGCTTGCAGCCTCATTTTGCTCGGCAACGGCACTTTCCTGGATGGTAAGTGCGGCGTCGTAGGCTTCCTGCGCCTGAGCAAGCTCGGCGGAGAGTCCAGCAAGTTCCTTGTCGGCAGCATTCTTCTTGCTTTGTGCTGCTTCCGTTTCGTCTTTCGCGGCTGCAAGGTCTGCCTCAGCTGCGCTTGTGTTTTCCTTTGCAGCAGCCAGAGCTTGCTGTTTGGCGAAAACGTTGCTCTTCGTTTCTTCAAGCTGCGCATTTGCCTCGTTCAGCGCTTGTGTGGCTTGCGTTACCGCGTCCTGAGCGTCTTTCGCTGCCTTCTGCTTTTCGAAAACGCCCTGTTCGGACGCTTCAACCGCGTTCTGTGCTTCTGCCTGCTTCGTTTGTGCTTGTACAACGTTTTGCTGTGCTGTTATTGCCGCTTGCTCCTTTGCGGAGAGCGTTTCGTTCGCTTCCTTCTGCTTTACTTTGACCTGATCAAGCGCTGCCTTCGCTGCCGCAAGCTGCTGCTCGAGGCTTACCGCGCCGCCTGGGTTGTCAAGGTGTGCCTGATAAGCATTGACGAATGCTTCGAATTCATCAATGGTGTAGCTGGCGTATTTGGAATACTTATTTTGGTAGTTACTCAAATAGGATGCGTTATAGCATGCGGTGGTTCGATACTGCGTAAAACCAACGCCCATAAGCTGATCGGCTGCCCAGAACAGGTTGGTGTAGTGACCTACTTCGACGTTGCGAGCTTTCGCTTCCGCTTTAATCTGCTGAAGGGTTGCTTTGTTGATTTCTGTGATGCCGAGTTCGCCTTTGATTTGGTCAAACGTGCGCTTTTCCTTCTTGTACCAACCGATGGTTGGGTCGTCAGTGTATCCGAATGCAAGGTTTTCGCAGTTTACCTGCAGTAATGAGTGGGCGTGAAGCCCTGCGCCTCGGTCGGCGCCAGTTTGCGCTACTGCCATGAAATAAAAGTTGGTAAGGGAAGCATTACGTTTCATATCGCCTACGAAGTTATCGTCCGAAGCGCGCAGCTCGTTGATTTTCTTCATAATGTCGATGCTCTTCTTCAGGTTCGCAAGGCTGGTAGCGTCCTTCTCATCGCCGATCACCGTAACCATGTTGTTGCGCTCTTCTGGCATAAAGGATGCCTTGTCCCCGTAAGCATATTTGTTGAAGCTCTCTACTGTGGCTTTTTCGATTACCTGCTTAGCGCGTTCCAAATCGTTCTTCTGCTCATCGGTAAGGTTTTCCTGGCTCAGCATCCAGTTCACGAAGCCGAGTGACCCTTGCTTTGCCTGCTCGTTTGCGGCGTCGATTTCGGAGTTGATGCGGTCAACCTCTGCTTGGGCTGCGGATACTGCGGAATCGGCTGCAGTTTTGTCGAGTTTTGCTTGCTCCACTGCCGCGTCTGCTTTCTCCTTTTCTGACTGTGCGGCTGCTACCGCCTCGTCGGCTCGCTGCTTTGCTTCGATTGCGATCGCGTTTTCAGCTTTGGCGTTGGCGAGGTCGGCTTTGGCGTCGGTTGCATCTTTCTTTGCAGTGTCAAGTGCGTCTTGAGCGTTTTCTGCGGCTTTTTCCTTGGTGGTTGCGGCGCTATTCGCTTTTGCCAGGTCGGTCTCTGCTGCTGAAACGGCGCTCTTCGCTGCAGTCAGCGCATTTTCAGCTTTTTGCTGCTTTGATTGGGCGGCGTTCAGCTCGGCTTGTGCGGAATCGACTTTAGCT
>ERZ1035025.469-NODE-469-length-27339-cov-14.153863_pt1 | contig 27339 bp, 55 predicted proteins | sample MGYA00520619_ERZ1035025 | MGnify/ENA primary metagenome ERZ1035025 (study PRJEB33766, sample SAMN09781742) | gut metagenome | biome: gut microbiome | host: Homo sapiens | place: Madagascar | study: EMG produced TPA metagenomics assembly of the PRJNA485056 data...
CTTTTCTTTTTCAGTAATTATATATTGATTGAATCTTGACTGCAAATCTTCAGTTTTATCAAGCCAATCATTATATTCTTTAGAATAAGCAGTTCTAGCTTTCTGATACTCTTGTTCATTAGCTATATTCTGTCTGTTTGCTTCTTCTACAGCCTTAGCTTTAATAAAGTTAAGTTGAGCATTTAGATTTCTATGTTCAGACATCAAAGATAAGAACATACTATCTACGTCATCAACATTCACAGAAGGTGTGTATTTGTACACTACAGTATCTCTACCTGCTCCGCTAATCTTATTGGGTTCAGCAAGCACCTTACCTAACATTACCTTAGCTCTAGAAACGCTACCACCTTCATGTATAAATTTACCAATAGCTGCTGCCTTAGACTGCAAAGTAAAATATTTATTAAGTTCTGTAGCTTCTAAGTTTCTAATTACATCATCTTTGGTTACCGTAATTTTTCTACATGGTGATATAGGCTTAGGATAACATTTAAATTCAGACCATTCCTGAAGTTCCATATCTGATAATTCGTCAAGAGCCTCCTCCTTATTTTTAATAGCTTCTTTAAGCCAAGCAATCAAAGAGTTATACTGACCTATTGTAACTATTTCATCCTGAATCCAAGACACATTTCTAGTACCCATACCTGCACATACTTCATTATCTGAGGATATAATACTAGTTATAGAAGTATTGTAAAATTGAACAGAATTAAGATGTTCTGTTAATCTAGCAATAAGTTCGTTAGCCACATTACAAATATTTTGAGCTTCTGTTGATGTAAGAAACCCATCTTTAAAAAATACATTATTCATGTTCCTATGATATATAATATTTAACTACTTAGTAGTTAATAATTGTTAATCAATAAATTCAATAGTATCTACCATTGTATTATACTTTAATCTACCGTCCTCTAATTCTATGATATAATAATAGTCCTCCCAAGTTTCTTCTATACCTTTAAACACACCTACTATATCATGTGATTTACATTTGTGTCCTATAAAAGGCATTAATTCTTGTATTTGGGAACTACAATCTTTAGCATCTTCTAAATTCTTTATTATTCTCCGAGTATCAAATATATACGAGGTTCTGGCTAATTCAATAGCCTTAATCATTGCATCTTTTTCTTCTAGAGTAGCTTCATCCCAATCAAAAATAAATCCCTCTGAGTTTAATTTAAATGTCATCCGAAATTACCTCCTAATGGTGTTTCTGGTTCCAGGCTATCTATAAGAACTTCTTGTAATTTAAAGGACTTTCCTTCCACTTCTACATTATTATATACAAAGTTGTAAAGATAATCAATGGACATAAATCTAGTTGGAGTAGTAATACAATTATTATGTTGAGGGTCTTTTTTATACTTTTCAACATGTTTAGTTATATTACCATCTTTATATAATCTATAAACTATAGTTCCTTCCCATTCATTTATAGGAGAGATACCTGTGATGTATAAATCACTACTGCTATTTAAGTGTACCTGTTGTATTATCACTCTAATTATATTTTTTGAACTTCATTGGATTCTAAACTTTTTATATAATTATATACTTTACTAAGATTCCCTCCACTAAATGGAGTTTTATTACTGAAGATTAATATCTTATATAAATTTATAGCCTGTATAAAACTTACTTTATTCTCTTTTAGATATTTAGTAAACGAGGTGTTAAATCCACAAGATTGCTTAAAATATTGCATGATTGCTTGTTTAAGACATTTTATTTCCGAATTTGACCAGTAATCCTCTTTCTTTTTAAATATTTTATTTGTTGCAGAATCCCTTATAGGTCTTGGTATATATAAAGCTTCTGGTAAAATTAATTCATCCTTCTTAACAGCATCAGTAAATGTTATAGCCGAAGTATTTAATAATTCATTAACTTGTGCATAGTGTATTATAAAGTCTATAGTATTAGAAGCATTAATTATCATAATCTTAGCACTTCCTCTTATAAATACAGCATAGTTAATAGAATCAAATACAGAGGACTTAATTATTTGTAAATCTCCAGTACTTTGCTTTGCCATATGGTCTGAATATCTAATCTCTAAGTTTTTATAATAGAAATATAAAGAATTACTAGTCTGTCCATTGTCTTTCAATGTACAATTAACCCATAGCCATTTTTCAAGTTTATTCATTTATTTATAATCTGTTAAATATTAATCTATACAAAAATAGCTCACCTAAATTAATAGATGAGCTATTATAAGTTGCAGAGTGTTGGAATCGAACCAACGACCTCCAGCTTATGAAACTGGCAAGCTACCACTGCTCCAACCTGCGATATTTAAAGAGCTTCAAGTAGGATTTGAACCCACGACCTGCTCATTACAAGTGAGCTGCACTACCACTGTGCTATTGAAGCTAGAATAAAGGCGAATATGGCATTAGACGGGCAAACTATCATGACCATATTCTAATAATACATTGAGCTATCAGGCATACTCGTGGATTGCCACCGCTACCTCTAACAACCACCTAGTTAAATGCTAGGTCCTCTCCATTATTTGTGGACCGTGTCGGACTCGAACCGCAATGATTGCTTGCAAAGCAATAGTGTTAGCCAGTTACACTACACAGCCCATTTCTGATATTTCAGCGGAATATAAGGGACTCGAACCCTTAGTTTTACTAGAGTGACAGTCTAGTTCCCTTACCAACAGGGCTTAATACTCCAGGCGCCTCTTGTGTACACATTTCTTTTCGAGAAGGTAATGAACCTTAGAAATAAGAGGCATATATTTAAATTTACTCTCCTAACATCAGTAAGTACCCATTTGGCACTTACTAGTAGAAATCTAATTAAATAACTGTAAAAGGCAATACTCGATAATCTCTAATATCATACCAAGCTGCTACAGTTTTCATTCCTTTCCACCATGATTTGATAATTCTTTTCATACAGTTTAAAATTTAATTGTTAATTAAATAATCTAATTGTATAGAAGGAAGAAGAAGTAAACATCGTGCAGAAAACCGGATTCGAACCGACAAATCCTGCTTGGAAGGCAGGCATGTTACCATTAACACCATTTCTGCAATTAAAAATTCATTTATTAACTTAACACATCAACAGTATATTGAATTACTAAATTTAAATAGTTAATAAATATTAAATATATATTTATAGTACTACCCATATAGATAGTCTTTGCCTTAACGGCAAGTTCTCTACGAGAACAATATAAGAGCATTTCCTTCTCTCCAAGTTAAGAAATGTTAAAAATTCTAAACAGAGATTAAGAAATGCTCTTCACCTAAATAATCACACTACTTTGTAGATGGATGACTATTTGTAGGTGTTGTCTCACTAAAATAATAATCTGGTTTCATAATTTAATCTTTTTAATAAATTCATTATATATGTCAATAAATTCTTGCTCTGTAATTACACCACCTCTATTAGCTAAAGTTAAAGACTCTTCACAATATGAAATGGAACCAAACTCATTAGATTCTCTTAAATGTAATTCTAGAACAGTACAGTTGCATTCATTAACAGAAATGATTTTATACCAATACATATCTTCACCATAATCACAATATCTGTACCTATTCTTAGATAATTCATCCTTTAATATCGTATCTTGTATCTCACTTTGTTTAACTAATAAGTCAGCTATTTGTTTACTTATGTCTTTTAAAGTTTCAGAATCAGTCATTAAATAATTCTTCAATAGATTTCTTATAATCTGAATTCTTATGTAAGAAATACAAAGCAAATATGGTATTTAATACAGGACATAATAGTATTAGTATTGTTAATAAGTTTACATCCACACTTTTGGCATCCATACGGCAGTCAATATAGCATACACTTGCAAGATATATTAATATACTACAAAGTCCTGCAAAAAATAGCACATCAAAACTACTCATAATTCTTTGATTTTAGAATCTTCAGACTCTCCTAGATATATATCATTTATAATACAATTACCTGTGCGCAATTGTTCTATAAAACGTATTATACCGATGATTCTTGGAGACCTATCTTGATGATCACATATAGTAGGAATGTACGTAGTCTTAAGACAATCCCAATGAGTTACAACAATGTTAAATTTACAATGATATGTCTCACTGTAGTTATCTAAACAATGTCTTTCTACAGCTCTTTTAAATAAAGGATAGTCAAAAGGACCTGTCTTAAACTCTCCTTGTGGTCCATCATTGGTATTCGATGGTTCCTCTAGAGTAAAGTACATTCCTAAGTCCATAGAATAAGGATTGTATCCATTTCCATGTCTAGTTAAATAGGGGCGCATAACTAAATATACTTCTGCATTTTCTAGACACTTTTCAGGGATTCCATTTAATCCTACTTTACTAGGAGTACAATGAGGCATAAATCCTCTTTCCATATCAAGAAGAAGACCTTGTGAACCCTCCCAAATAACAGTATCAACCTCATCAGGATAATAGGTTCCAATTATAAAAGTCTCAGAGTGTTCTTTAATAAAGGTACAAGCTTCTTTAAAAAGATTTTCTAGCTTAATATCTTTCTCTAGATTATGATAATCCCTTACAGTTTGCAAAGCTACATCTGCATATTCATCTGTATAAGGACACATACGAGCACTGTAAGTTACATTATCTTTATTTCTTTTAAAACAAGCATGTATACCTTTACCACAAGTTCCATGGTACTTTACTCGTCCGTCCATAGAGTCAGCTAGTACATCATATGGTGTAATAACTCTACAGTTAGGATTTATATATAACTTAGGAACTTCAATACCCTCACTAACTAAGACTTTATATTCATTATAGATACATATTGGGTCTATAAATACTTCTTTATATAGACAAGTTGGTACTCCTAGTAAAACACCACTTCCCCAAGAGGAACATACGTGTGATTTACCTTTATAAACCACACGATGTCCAGCTTGTGGACCTCCACTAAATCTGACGACAATAGGTTTATAGCTATTCATGCATAACCATTGTACTACATTACCCTTACCCTCATCACCAAATAGAGATCCAAGTACTATCTGATTACGAATTTGTTTGCTGTCCATAACTGTTAGAAACAATACGAGCAATAGATTCACCTACATGCTCTTTATCGGAAATAATAAGATTGTCTCCTACATAAGGCTTCCAATGTCTGGAGATGCTCCCCACACTATAATAACCATCATGTTCTACATGAATGTGATAAATATCCCACTTCTCAGCACACTCTCTATAAATGAAAGAAGTAGCTAAATCTTCACCACATTCATCACCTATATAATGAGTTACAGCTTCTTTAGGAAGAATTTTATGAATTGGCTCATCACTAATTGTAATCAAGCAGCCCTTAATACCTCTTTTCTCTAAGGCATCTGTTTTAATATGATTAGCTGCAAAGTACCAACACATATGAGGATCTTCTCCTCCGTTGCCACCTCCTTTACCTTCCAAGTATACCTTACGGAGCCATTTCTCCATAAGTTCATCACTTGATTCAAATTGACCTACTTGTAAAGGAGCTTCTTCGTAGCAACTTTCTACATCTCCAAATGCCATAAAACAGATTTGAGGATTGTCAATACCAGCTTTCGTAATACTAGCTACACAATCAGGAAGAGCATTATCAATAAGATACTTAGGCACTCTACCCATAGAACCTGTCTCATCCAAAGCAATAATGATAGGGAATGATTCTGGATGCTCCTCAGAATCACAAGACTCTCGAACATTAATATTAAGAGGATTCATTTCAGAATCCATATTCTTTTTACTAAAGGTCTTTTCAATAGACTGAGACTTGTAACTACGACTTCTAGTTACAGCATCATTATATGAATAACTACCACCTCCCATTATGCTTCCTCCTTTGTTTGAGTTTTGATATTACTAGCTAAAGCACTAACTAAAGCATTTACATTATCTGTAAGTGTATCTACCTTAGCATTAATCTTATCTAATTCTGATGGTTCTGGAGTTTCAGTAGCAGGTTTGTTTGCTGCTCCAAACATATTGCCGAACATATTACCTCCTCCCATAAGCTGACTCATAAGCGTTATAGTCATAAAATCAGAACTACTCTTATCTGCAAGAGCCATAAGCATTATAGGATTAAATCCTTTACCTGTGTTATTAAACAATCCACCACCATTAAAAGCAGACATCATAAGCAAATTCTTAACATTGAATCTGTTGCCACTCATAAATGCAAGTGCCAGTGGATTAAATCCATTAGAAGAATCAAAGTTAAATGGATTTACAATAACTCTGAATGTTGCAGAACCCATCAATTCATCCTCAATAGCAATCTTATTATTGATATTACCATTGAAGTTCATAATCTTGATAGAACCATCTTCTGCTTTAGCCTTAACTACACCATAAGATCTGCCTGACTTTACAATATCTCCAATTACAATTTGGTCAGAATTCTTACTAATATTGTAAATACAAGGCATAGGGTAAGTCATCTTGTATTTCTTGAGTTTGCCCGAAGGAGACATACCTACCCAAGCACCGTCACTATTCTTAAAACAGAGTACGCCATCAGTAATACTAATCTTAGCACCTTCTTCAGCCTGTGGCATAAAATCATCATACATGTCTTTAGTTAAATCGCCAAAGACATCACTCATATTCATTTTTTCAAATTGTTCCATATTATTTTTACCTATAGTATTAATTTGTTTACCATTAATCTCAGAAATTGTTACTGTCTCGTAACTTTCTTGCTCTCTAGAACTTGCATAAGTCCAGACAACTTGAAACTTACTGTCATAACCTACAAGTTGTACCAAATCACCTCTTTTAAGTCCTGGACACTCATTAGCTACTATATAGGGTACAGTAGTCTCTGAATTCATCCTAGTAGGACTTAACTTAGTATTTGTAAATATACCCCTAATTATCATAATTATAAATCATTAAGCATACTTTTGTATCTATCTAAATATTTAGAACCTAATGCATTCATTACTCTATAAAATCCCGACCTAAATTCATCACTAGAGCTAACTAATTGTTTAATACTCTTTATATAGTATTCAGGTATATCAGACCTACTTTCATGTTGCATTAGATTCTTAGCTAGTGCTATTTTATTTAATAAATCACCAGCTTTTTTAGCTACAGTCTCTTCCAAGTATTAATAGCATTGAAAATAACAGTGCACACAGAAAAACTGCCACCATAACATCTACATACATTTAAATAGCTTTAATAGATTTAAAAGGGTAACGTTTCTGATTATAGCTACTAATGAAGTTTTCTTTTACTTTAGCTTCATTAATACCTGTAAGTCTAATGGTTTGTTCTTTATTCTTTAAAGAATCAAAATAAGTTATTTCAAATTTCATATAAAAGATTCTCTATTATTAAATTTATTTTGAGCATCAAGTACTCCTTCTTTATCTGTAATATCTACAATAAGTCCTATTTGTCGTAACCAAACATCAAATGGACCACTGTACCCTAGGTCACCAACCCAACCTCCTTTACAAAATACTATTTTCTTCCAAACAAAAATAGCACATAATATTCCATCAACTTCACATAAATGTTTGCCTTCTGGAATATCTAAGAATGTTGGAGCTAAACCTACCCCCTCTCGATAATATCTAGATATTCGAGTATGAAATATATCATCCTGCATAACTACTGCATCTGTCTCATAATTAGCAGACAGTTTACCATGTAAATAGAAATCAGGCTGATAAATCCAATTCTCGTTTCGACTACTTAATGACTTAAATTTAATCATTTATGTTTCTTTTTCCATCGAAACCATAAACCTAATACAATACCAATCACAAAACAAATCAGAATTGTAATGATAAAGGTTCCAATATTAAGTAAAATCATAATCTAATGTTTATAGAGAGGGCTAGCTACTAACCAGTCCTCTCTTGTTAATTACTTAAATAACTTTTTAGCCCAATAGAGAAGTTCTCTACAAACTGGCACAATTGCAGTAAGACCTATAATCTCTAACCATGTTTCAATACTTAATGGCTCTGTTCTGAACACATCGCCACCAAATTGAACTATCAAAATTTGACCAATAAATATAACCAAACATATTCCAATAAATGCAGGATTACTTAATAAACCATTAAAGATACTTCTGTCTTGTCCGAATACTCTTGCATTGAACAAGTTCCAGAACTGCAACATAACAAAGATAGTGAAGAACTCTGTAAGGCTACATGTATTACTAATCAGCAAATATAACAATATGCCGAAATACAAAATACCTACACCAAAGATTTCATACCACATTCTCTTTGTGATAATAAATGCCTTAGGATCACGTGGCTGTTCAGACATTACTGCTTCATTAGCTGGTTCTGTAGCCAATGCTAAAGCGGCAAAAGTATCCATAATTAAGTTAACCCACAGCATTTGGATAACAGTGAATGGTAAGTCTACTCCAATAAATGGACCTACACAAGCAATACCAATAGCTACAACATTTACAGTAAGCTGGAATAGAATAAAGTGCTGAATATTCTTATACAAGCTTCTTCCCCACTTAACTCCTAAGATAACTGAAGGGAACGAATTATCAAGAAGAATAACATCAGCTGCATTCTTAGCAATATCAGTACCATTATTCATAGCTACACCTACCTCAGCCTGGTTAAGAGCTGCTGAATCATTTGTTCCATCACCAGTTACAGCCACTACTTCTCCCATTCTTTGGAATCTCTTAACAAGTGTCTGCTTGTCTTCAGGTTTAGTTCTAGCAAATACATCTACTTTACGCAAATTAGTATCTGTCTGAGTTCTAACCTCATTACCAAGCATTGTGTTAGGAGTCTGAGAGATATTAGCTTGAGCAGCAATAGAAGCAGCTGTTTTAGGATTATCACCTGTTACAATCTTAACCTTAATTCCTGCATTTCTAGCAGCCTGAATTGCATCAGGTACATTACTTCTCACAGGGTCTTCAATAGCTACATAGCCATCCCATATGAAGTCTGAAAGGGTATTTATGTCAGAACCAACCTTGTGTGCAAAAGCAATACATCTTCTACCTTTAGATTGCTGTTCTGCAAAATTAGGTATTTTCTCATTAGAGCAGAAATTCATTACTATTTCAGGGGCACCCTTAATGTAAGTAACTGCTCCATCACTAGTAATCATATATTTATTCTTAGAATTAAATTCTACTCTACCTGTTATATGAGTTTTATTTCTTTTATCAGTGATATCAACTGATTTTTGTACATATTGCAGACAAGCACCCTCTGTAGGATTTCCTACTACTTCTCCTGTAGGACTAAGATTAGCAGTAGAATTAAATACAATATTATTTATAACAGCATTTCTATCTGTAAAGTCCTGGAATACTACTTTCATTTTATTCTCTGTAAGAGTTCCTGTCTTATCAGTAAGAATAAGAGTTGTAGCACCAAGAGTTTCACAAGCATGCATCTTTCTAATAAGATTGTTAGCTTTAGCCATTCTCTTCATAGAATAAGCAAGGGCAAGAGTTACAGCCATAGGTAAACCCTCTGGTACTGCTACTACAATAAGAGCCACTGCAATCATTAAGAACTGCAAACAATCATTTACAATATCAATAGTATCCTTGCCCACATATCCCTGCTCTATAAATATATAACGTATAGCAAGGGACACAATAAGAATACCTGCAGCTGTAAATGCTATCTTATTAATTAAGCTAGCTAATCCATTAAGCTGTTTGTTAAGAGGAGTTTCTACGTCAGTAATAGAAGATGCTTCTCTAGCAGTCTTACCTACTTCTGTTTCATCTCCTACTGCAAATACTTCACCCACACAAGTACCCTCAGCTACAATAGTGCTTTTATAAATTCTATTTGTAGGGTAAGTAGCAGTCTCTGATTCAAAATTAGTTTTAGTTACAGGATTTGTTTCTCCAGTTAAAGAAGCTTCACTTACTTTCAAATTGCTATATTCTTTAACAATAATATCAGCAGGAACTTCTTCACCAGCCTCAAGTATTACAATATCCCCTACAACTAAGTCTTTACGAGCTACTTGAATTACTCCATTATCTCGTCTTACCTTAACTAGAGTATCATCACTACTAGTTAAAAGAAGATCAAACTTCTTAGCTGCTGACCAGGTATTCCAAAAGCCAATACCTACAGCTAAGGCAATAGCTACAATAATACCAATAGGCTCTGTAAATTCACCCTTTACAAATCCTAAGGCAATAGATACTGCAGCAGCAATAAGTAATATTACAATAAGTGGGTCTTTAAATCCATCAAGTAACATTACATACCAAGCATCTCTCTTTGGAGGTGTCAACACATTAATGCCATATTTGGCACGTGAATCTTCTACTTCTGTTAAGCTAAGACCATAATTTAAATCTGTCATTTTTCTGTTTTTATAGTTAATTAAAGAAATGCAATTGTTGGACGTTTCATAGCATCAATTGAAGTCCAACCTCCGAACTCACCAACTGCCTTAAAACGCCATTCACCATCCTTCTTATAGGCAACACCAAGAATAACAGCCTGCTTATCAGAAATCTTAGTGCCCTCCTTACCGTCTTCAAGATTAAACTTAGCCAAGACATTTACAGGAGTGTTAGTGTTTCTCTGTACTCGGTCACCTGTATAAATACGAAGACCCATATAAGGAATCTCACCAAATGTCTGATGTGTGAAGTTATTGAGAGTGAATGCAATATACTCAACACGTGGGTCAAGTTCATTTAAGCGTACCTCAATAGTCTCATTATCAAGACCATCGTTACCATTGGTGTCACCTGAGCGATCATCACCACTATGACGAATACCTGGAGCACTCAAATTGTAATAAGCTACTTCACCAATACAATTCTTATCGGCATCATACAGAAGAACAGTAGAATCTAAATCTACCTTCTCAATAGAACCACCAATACCAAATAATCCACGACGCTTAATAGCTCCCCAGTTTGAACCAAAGAACAATTTACTCAAACCATTGTTAGACTCTTTAGACAGATTGATTCTGCCACCTTTACTTAAATTAATCATAAAACCTTATTAAATAATTGTGAATTACTAACTAACTAAAACGGGAGTACCTAACTAAAGGTACTCCCTTATAGAATCAAGAATTAAACCAAATTAATTATTAATAATTAAATAGCAGGGGCATCTGGCAAGATGAGTCCATATCCACGAAGAATATCACGATAGATAACATTCTGATAACTACCCTTGTCTTCTCCAAGAGCCTTGAACTTCCAATCACCATTGTGGCGATAAAGTTGGCAGAATACAATACAGCGAGACATACTTGCATCCTCAGTAAGGTCAAACTTAGCCAAAGGAGTGGTGTTACCTTTAGCATACAAGTTACAATAAGCATTGTTAACCATACCAAAGTTCTGCTGACGATTCTTAGCATCATGAATATTAACTAAGATAATAATTTTCTGGACATCTGCAGGAACCTTAGTGGTATTCACTACAATTGTCTCATCATCTCCAGCACCAGCACCTGTACGGTTATCACCTGAATGCTTAATAGCATCTTTCCAATTTGGATTATTGTAGAAAATGAAACCCTCGTCAGGATCTACCGCCTTATCCTGAGCGTTCAGAGGAATAGTGGCTACATCCAAATCAAATTCTACACCTGCCTGAGATGCTACATCCCAACCCAAACCAATTGAAAACTCTGTTACACCATTTGCTTCTTTAGCGAGGTTGATGTTACCTCCTTTACTTAATTGAATCATAATTGTGAATTGAATTAATATTTGCCGCAAAATTCACGGCTAATTATAGTCATAATTTCATCGTAAGTTAACTTTTTAGCTTCCTTCTCAGAATAACCTTCTATAATATAAGAATCTACTATTTTCTCAATTGCAGCATCCATTTCAGAGAATAAGTACTTTTGTTCTTTAGTTAACTTATCATTATATAAATAAGATTTATTCATCTACTTGTAAATCAGCTTGAGTACTTTCTAGGTAATCTTTATTATCTAAGTCTTTAATAAGATTAACTAAGTCTCCAACAGTCTTTAGATTCTGAGCCTTATCATCTGTGATAGGATAACCAAACTCCTGTTCACATTCGATAATAATCTCTATTAAATCAAGACTGTCTACATACAAATCGTCGAAAGTGTCTTCAATCTTAGCCTCTACACCTAGTTCTTCATTAATGATATTAATGACTTTTTCTTCTATACTCATGCTTCAGGTCTTACTGGATAAATAGCATCTTCGAAACCATCAATATCTTCAGGGTCAAGACCTTTAACAGGTTTATCACTGAACAATTGATTATGAATAGCTACATCAATACTAATGGAACGAGCAAGGATAACTAACTCTTCAGCTGCTGCATTAACATCTGCAGTAAACTTCACTGGATCAATACTTCTAATTTTAGCAGCAATGTCCATAGTAGTATCATCTCCAAGATCCAACAGAGAATCAAACTTCATTCTCTTATTGAGAAAATCTACCATTTTAACTTGAATGTTTTGTGCAGAAACACTTGCCATGTTCTTTAAAGCACTACTAACTCTGGAGTCTTTCAAATCCTTGGTTGAGGCTCCTACAATTTCTTTAATACTTTTCATTCTTAATTAAATTAATAAACGTCTATTTAAAATTACTGGTGTACCCTTTGATTCCTTAGTCGGACCTGGTGTGGAAGGTGCTTCAGACTCTTCAATTTTAAATTCATCAAGATGCTCTTGAATATAACTTTTAAATGGCTCGTTATTAAGTAGTGTTAAGATATGCCAATCGTAAATCTTATAATGATTAGCAACTTCCTCATCTACTGTAAAATTATCAGTAGTATTCAAAACCGTACTAATATCTGCATTAACTTCTTTAGATTCAGCAAATACATAACCAACAGAATTATCCAGAGGGCATACTCCTAAAACATCTAAATAATTATCTTCCTCCATAGACAAATCTTCAGTATCAAATCTATCTACACAACGATCTTTCAGATAGTTATTCATGTCTAGCTTACACTCTTTGCAACTGTTATAGAATGGTTCTTCCTTATAATCAGGCTTTTTGTCCATTATAAATATTATTTCACTATTCTTAGGACGTATTAGATAATATTTAGCATCGGGAATTAAGTCTTTAGAATTATTTTCAGAAGAATTTGCCTTCACTGTGAAAAAGTAATCATCCATTACCTCATCTTCATTCATTATATATCCTCTTTTTTAGTTTTAAATACATGTTCTGTATGGGTAGAAGTAAATCCTGGATTATATTGTAACTTCTGAATACCAAGTATCTTGTTGTACATCACATTAGGAAAAGAATCCAACATAGAGTTCTGTTGTCTTACTGTTTCCATACATGCTTCTTCTAACTTGTAATACTCTTCTCGTTGTCCATTTACAAATCCAGATAAATCACCATAAAATCTAGTAAACTCAGAATAAGGAATATTTTGATTCTCTTGAAGCCATTTCCAAGTAACTTGTTCTCCATCATGTCTTCCTTCCATAATCATATTAGTGACTTCCAAGAAAGTATTCTTGTTTAATTCACAAATCTCATACTTCTGAAGATACACTTTCCATAATTTATCAAAGAACATTTTACGAGCATACTGTTGCTTGTCTAGCTGATTAGTATATTCTATATTCTTATTATACAATTTTATTATAGAACCAATAGGACTTATAAACCAACACAATATAATAATTCCAGGAATTACAACCCACTTCTTCTTAATATTTACATTTGAATAGTTCCCTGTCTTATCATTAAATGTACATATAGCATTAATGGCAGTGACAAGAGTCGCTATAAATAAAACCCATTGAATAACACAATGGCAAAAACCCATCCTTATAGCATTAGGGGATCCCTCTAAAGTTAGAAACCCTTTGTCACTAATCATATCATCGAATATCTGGGTATTCCATAAAAGTAAGAACAGAATGGCACATATAATAGATGCACCTAAAGATAATAAACCATGCTTAATATTATTTTTCATACTACTTAATTAAAAATTTATTAAACTTATCATGAAGAGGCTGAAATTCTTTTCTAAGCTCCACTAGTTCTCCCATTTCTTCTAAGGAACTAACATCGCTCAGTTTAATGTTATTAATTATATTCAAAGCATCTCTAAGACGACATTGAATACCTTTTATTGGAGTGTCATTTACCATAATTAAGATTCTATAAAGGATATTATAATTAAAAAGATAAATACAATAATTGCCGTTGTTTTACAAAACTCATCAAGTTCTATATTTTGCACGGCAAGTATACTTTCTATTATACCAAATAGCAATAAAACACTGCTTCTTATTATAAGTTTTTTAATCATTACCTAATAAACCTAATTCTTCTAATTTAGAAGTGTCGTCAACATGTATATCCAATGGGTACTCTACATTTTTAATATCTCTCATAAATTCCATATGTATAGCTCCATAATAAGCATCTGAATAAGCCTTTCGTAAAAGTCCTAAGAATAAATCAGTAGATAAAGTAATAGTACCATTAACTTCTTCTAATCCTTCTAAATATTTACGACACCATTCATATGGTGCAACCCTAGATAAGGGTTGCGAGGTACACATAGCAAAACCATCAAAATCAGGACACCTTGGACATTTTAATTTAGCCATAATTAATTTATTTAAGAATCTTAACCTTTACATTTTTAATACTAATTCTCTTAGAATCCTTGGGATGAATAAGTATATCAATACGATGTTTATGTCTTTTATTCATAACATCCTTGACCTCATAAATACCATATCCTTCTATAGACACTCTCTTTGGTCTATTCTTTGGAAATAAATAAAGTAAATCACGAGAGATTGCGCACCATTTAATACCACCTCTTTTTAAATGACGTAAGTTAATTTTAGAACCATCAGATGTAACTAATGGTTTGCTGTCGCACTGACTCTTTACTGGCTGATAGCAAGTAAGAGTTACATGAGTAATTGTTTGGCAGAAAACCTTACTCATGAAACCTAATAATAAAAATATTAATATCTGTTTCTTCATTTAATATATCTGATTAAACTTACCTGAAGCATTTGTGGAATACCCAGATTTAATTACATGAATAGTAAAATAGTCATAGTTAGTCACAATATATCCTTTCTTAAGATTTATATAGAATATAGGACGGTCATCAAACTGGTCTCCCACCTTGAGATACTTTATTTCTTTATTTACACTTACAGAATCTGTACGAATATAAGTATCTGTCATAGCATTTCTGGCATCTAATTCTTCTTTAGTTAATTCAGAAAAAGGCTTTCCAATAATTTTACGAGATACCTCACGATTTCTAATTATTTTCTCAAATAACTGCTCATCAACATTCAGAACACCCTCAAGAGAATCAGGACCTAATTGTATAGACTCCACTAAATAAGTAAAATCAGAGAACTCAAGGTTAAAGTTCTTACGAATTATATCAATCTTATCGACACCATGGATATTAACCTCTTGAGCGAGAGCCTTAACTAAGTCAACAGTAATTATTTGCATCTGTCTAATTAAGTCTAGTACTGGTTCTACTGCACTCTTATCAATTAGAATGTCATTAAGTAACTCAAGTGTGGTTTCCTCTGGTAAATTACCAAAAGAACGCACATATCTAATACGTGATGGGCGACCCAATAAATTATTATTAATTTCTAACTCATTAGTAGTTAGTAAGAATACCTTACGATACTGTGAATTGTGTACACCATCCATAAAAGAAAGTACTGATGAGGATTCTTTAAATTCCTTCTCATACTCATCAAAGAAGAAGATACAATCAAAGTTAATTTGGGTAGCCAAGAATTTAAGCATATCATCCGCGTCTTTACAAGACTTGACAATAATAACTGGAAGTCCTAACTGATTACAAAGTTCTTCTGCAGTTACTGTCTTACCTGTTCCCTTGATACCATTAAATAATACTCCCAAATTACCAGTAGTATTATTATAAGTCTTTATAAAATGGTCAATAAACTCATTATTGATACCATACAATTTGTAATTAAATACAAAAGAGTCACCAAGCTTATTCAGATAATAACCTGCCATTGATTCTCTAACTTCATAAATTCCTTTAGGTAATCCTTCAGGATGTGCCTTTGTTGTAGCACTGCCCTTCATAAAAGTATTACCATCTTGAATCCAAATGTTTTGTTCCATAATTAAATTATTTTACTTTATAAGTTCATATCAGAGTTTAATTCCAAACCAAATAAAAAATGTTGGAGTTGATGAACATATTTAATCTTTTTAAAACGACGTCGGGTATTACCACGACAAAGTTCCCATACAGAAGGATAATCTTTATTTGATTTAATGAAGTAATATACATTATCCAATCTTATTCTCCACCATGTGTATCTCTTAGACTTTAATCTTTTCCATTTGTTATTATCTAATATTTCTGGAGTAAGAGGAATTGGGACTATATCAGTATTTTCAATAACTACATCATTATAATTTGCATCAAGAGCTTCATAGTAATATTTACCACTGCTCATAATAGTGTAATTATTTCCAAATTTCGGTATATAAACCAAATCTCCTGGAATATATTTGATTCGTTCCATAATTAAACTAGATTATTCAACTTCTTATATTCTTCAAATACTTTATCTTCTGCTTCATCTCCCCACATAGTATATACTAGTACTCCAAATGGACAATATTGAAATATTATAGGGTCTACTGGCTTACTAATTATAACAGGTCTCTCCTGCAGATTAGACTCTGGGCAAGCTATAAAGAAATTATCAGGAGTGGTATAATCTACACCTATATAAACATAATGTGCCCATTCCTCCTCTATAAATCCTTCAATATCACTTAGGTTAGCCTCATCTACTGCATAGTCAGGCACTCGCAATATATTAAAATAGTATTCTAAGCGTTCTTTAATATAGGAATCACTCTTTTTACTGTAATTACAAATCTTATCGATTCTGATCATTCGATAATTTATACGTAATTTAGAGGCATTGCTATCAGTACGTAACTTGCCACTAATGTCCATAAGCTCATTCAAATTATGAGCAGGTATAACACCAGTAAAATCTTGCAGGAAACCTATAGATAATTTATACTTACGGCATAACTCATAGAATGTACTTGTATTAACTAGAATAACTGAATTTCCTAAATAATTATTTATATCTTTTAAATACTTCAATAATTCTTGAGCCTTTAAAATAGTATTATTATTATTAATATTATCCAACTGTTTCTTTAAAACTTTAGCATTGGCACTATTTTTTAGTCCTAATTTAACTAATTCAGAATACTTAGTACTTATATTGTCTTCTTTTAAAGGCATAAGGGCTGTACGCTCAGAAGCCCCGATTACTTCTATAGCTAAATTAGCCAAAGATTCCTTAACAGTTGGTTCTACCACAGGTTTTGTGGGAACTTTTGCAACTACAGGCTTCTCTTCTTCTTTTGGACTTAGTCCAAATAATTTACTTAATATACCCATTATTTAAAATTATTTAATTGTTTGTCCTTCTAAATAATTACTAGCATCATACACATAAATAACTTTAACTGTGTAGCGTTTTGTATGAGTATCATACATACGTACTCGAACCTTACTACACCCATAACCAACGTAAGATATTCTTACTATCTCCCCTCCTCTATAATTCAGAATAGAATCCTGTGATTTAGGAGGATCTGAACAAGATACTAATAAAGATAAAAATACTAATACTAAAACTTTCATAATAATTTAAATACAAAAATCCCTGAACTAAATAAATAGCCCAGGGATTAAAAATAACATTAAATAATAAAAATGGTTTTATGAACCAGTGGAGCTAGACGGTACTGCCCCGTCGTCTTGCCTATTCGCATCAAAACGTTCTTACAGCATAGGTTTTAAAGACTTTCCTTGTCTGCTAGGGTTGACAAGATTAACATCCTGCCAACTTCCACCACTCTGTTCCTAAAGTATACAGAGAACTTATAAAAGAAATGGAAAATAGTGCACCTTTCTGTTCCCAAGCAAGTGCTGCTCGGCTTCTTAGGCTGCAATAGCGTAAGAAGCAGAAGTGTTATTTACTTCGCCAATTAATTTTTTACTTGTCTATCCAAGTTGTCTTGCTGTGTTCCTTATCTCCTAGACAATCAAATGCTAGTTTAGCCCCATATTTAAAAGAGTCCTAAATTAGAACTCTTTTATAAATTAATTTCTTCTCTTGTATCTACCAAGGATATTGAAATCACTGTAGTAGATATCTGGATCTATTCTATCATCTTCTCCCATAATTTAAAAATTAATTAATGTTAAAAACTATATTGTATATTCCTATTTACATCTAACAATCCTCCTTGCCAATTGGATTGAAGATCCATACTGAACCATCCTCCATTTATTGTTCGGGCAAACCAAACAAGATGATTGTCATAATTAGGAATGTAACAACCCACGAAATAATCAGTATCTCCATTCCATATCCAATTATAATCAAGAGCACTATTAACTAGATGTATCTTTAGATGTATATCAGCTTTATTAAAAGGAATTACTTTCTTTACATAAGCTTTATATAATCTACTTGGTGAACATTTACCGTCATCAAAGAAATTATAAATCCGTTTCTTCTTTGGTATCATCTACATTAAATAATTTATAATGTTTTATTAATCACCACCAGGTAAGCTATCCAAATACTGAGGAATAGTTACTTCTGTATTATTCTTCTCTTTTTCAAGTTGCTGAATAGCATTTGACTGTCTGTCTACAATTACTTGCAATTCTAGAATTTTTGCTTTCTGATAATAGTAGTTAGGAACTGACCAAGCTAAAACAATTATAAAACAAATTGTTGGTAATATCCAAAGTTTATTCATATCTTTATTATTAATTCCACGTTAAATAAACTCCTTTACGATTGTTAAAAAGTTTATATACTGAATATCCCAGACCCCTAAAGTACTCAATATAAGTGTCTATAGAATTTACTGCCGTCATTATAGAAGTAATATCTGCAAAATACTTACCTTGACTGGCTCTTGTAATTATGGTGGCACTTACTTGATTTAGTATAGATTCATCCAATTCTGCAGACCTAGCCATAATTGCAGCTTCTTTTGCTTTAATCATAATGTATTATTGTTCATATAATAATCCCCTATATTGGTTTGGACCAATTGCTTCACAGAATCTAAATAGAGTATATTGGTTACCCCATTCATCTATAAATTCTTTAAATATAGGATAAATTTCTAATAGAGTATTGCAATATAATTCTCCATTTTCAGGTTTATTTATAGATTCTTTCGGAGATTTATCTTTAACCCACCAATGTGTCCCAAAACTAAATATTCCTTGCCAAATCTCAAGATGTAAATCACTCCAATATTGAGGGATACGATTAAATAATGGAAGAACTTTCTCAACTAATTTATCAAAAGCTTTATTAAAGTCTCTGTAGAAAATATATGGTAATAAAATATCCCATTCTTCTTCAGTAAATACCTTATTTGAGTAAAACTTTCTCAAATTAGTATCTCCATCTTCATTAGAAAATACCTGATTATCCCAATAATTTAAATACCAGACTATATCACCAAATTGTTCTTTATTACTAAATTTACCTCTATAAGCTGTTATATTATGTTCACTCATTTTTTCTTTTGAGTGAGTTTTAATAATGTTATTGAATTCTTCTCTAGTCATAGCTCTTCAACTTTTAAATTAGCATCTTTAAGCCATATATTAAGTCTGTCCAGAGCATTACTCCATTCTGATTCAGAACACATTTTATAATATCTTAGGAAGTCAATACTATCCGAACTAAACTGATATATACCAACAGACTTACCACTTGAAGTAACTTTAGTTACAGTATATTTAAAGTAAGAATTATCGTTGATAGTTATTTTTAGATAAGTTACTTTATCTTTATAATAGGGATTTAATTTAAGAGACATTTCATTAGTTTGTAATCTCTTAGCTTTTATTTCCTTTATTACTTCTTCTATAGCATCATCTAGAACTTCTCTTTGACTTAGAAGTTTCTCTCTAAGCTCTTCCAAGTCTTCCGTAGACATTTTTGAATAATCACTCATATTTATCAAATTTGTTTCCAACTACAAGTAATTCCCAGGCATAGTCATTAATACCTGTTATTAATGGCATACGAATGTGAGTTCTAGGATTAAATGCCAGGAAGCAGCCTTTCTCAAAAATTACTTCACAAGGTTCTTTACCTTCAAATATAGAAATAAGGTCATGTTCGTATATTTCATTATCTTTCCTGTCTTTCAATCCTGTGAACATACAAACTGTAGAAGGATCAACTTTATGAACTACTGGTACGTCAGGAAATACACTACTTGGATAACCTATACCAACATAAGTTGTACTACGTACTAAGTCACCTTCTATCCATTCCCCAGTATCAAGAAGTTTGGCTTTAAATTTAATATCTTTTATATTCATAAGCTATAATTTCATTAATATTTTTACATTCTTAATTAATGGCTCACCATCAGTGCCAGTTTCATCTAATAAATCACCAGTTACTAAATATTTGATGCCTGTAAAATATTCTATATAGTATATAAAATCATTAAATGCTTTTTCATTTGTTGGAAATGGAAGAACGGGAGAATATGTTCCATTTATGTTTTTATGAGCTTCATAAACTGAAACCCCAGGTTCTTCTCCAATTTTTTCGTCACCTTTCCAAATAAATGATTTCTCATTTTTAGGTATTTCACCAAATCTATAGAAAATCATATTATTCTCCCTTAAGTTCTATGTGATTCTACAAACTTCGTCAAATCGAGAGGGAACTTCTTTTTAAGTTCTCTTTCACGTTTACGTCTCTCCTTCCTTGTGAGTGGAGGAACGTATTCATCTAAGAATGCAAACGTTTTCTTGCAATTAGCATTTAATACTGGAATATATACATCCAATAATGCCTTTAATAATTCTTCCATATCAATCTTCTTTAAGTTCTACTGGCTCATCATTCCAAGTAAGCTTTTTTCCGATAAGTTTCTTTATACTGCCTTTTGGAATATGTATACACTCAAAGCACGACATAAAACGAGTTCCTTCTCTAGAAGGTTGTGCACCATAAATGTACTCTGTACCATCAGAATCAACTGCTAACCATGCCATAACTATTCATCTTTTACACCTAACGGAGTTCCATCAGCAAAAGTATAATAATCAAATAATCCGGAAAAGCTCCAACCTCCAGGTGAATTTAACATAACTCCACAAGTGCTATTAGTTAACCCTGTAATAGTAAAATAAACATCTTCTGGTGCTTCCTTACTCTTCACCCATCCGAAAGGCTGATGATTTTGCATCTCCTGCCAACACTCCTCAGCACCCTTGAAAGGGCGGTACCTTGGTTCTGGCTTAATACGATATCTTTTTGGAGTAGCCATGAGAATTTCAAGAAACAAACCTTCTTCATTACCATCTATATCTATCCAGCTGTCATTATTTGTTGTAAATTGGATGGTCCTGCCATCTGCTAATGCTTGAAGAATAGGCATCACTTTATTAATATCTTCTTTATAAATTTTTTTCATACTCTAGCCTATATAATTTTTTATTCTTCCACACTTTCGGCATTCTTCAAAGTGAATGTTGCCATATTCCTTATAGACATACTCATGATGGCAAGTAACATTTTGCTCCCACCACGTCTTTAAGAATAATATTATATCTCCTATCATAATTTATTTATTTCTTTTACAGTAATATTAACACGAATTGAGAATCCATTAACTATTTCATATACTCTGTTACCCACAAAGATATATTTAATCTTATACGAATTTCGCTTCATTTCTTAGTGTTTAATTGATTCTTATAGAACTCTGGAACTCTATTGACTTCCCACCAAGAACCATCTTCATCTCCCCAAGACACAATCCATACCGGCTCCTTAGTATCTTTATCTTGACAGTATACAGTACCTAAAACGTTATCATGCCAAAAGATAGAATCTACTTTAAAGTCTAAGTCTTCTAGAGTAGTATAGACTTTGCAAGAAAACATATTTCGGACCTCATTATAGCGTCTAGCAAAAGCTTCGTCACTATTTACTAAGTCTATTTTGAGAATCTCCAGATTATTCTTTTCAACAACTTCTAGAAGTGACTTTTTAATATTTATTTTATCCATTACTCTTCCTTTTTATTACAATTCTATATCCTCACTATCAATATCACATTCAATAGATGCGTTATGTTTGCTATCTACATTAAGAGCAACTAAATGTGAACAACCCAAACAATCATAACAATCTTTTCTTGGTCTATCATTGTCTGGTACAAGTTCAAAAACATCTATATTCATATCTTTTTGAGTTTATTTTATTTAATAATTAATTCGTATGACATTAAGTATTCATAAAATCTTCTATAGGGTCTGATAAATATATCCATTCATCAATTCCTTTCCTCCTGGCTTGAAACTCCATAGGTGGAACATTTTCCCAATCATCAAAATTATACTTTTGATGAGCACCCATTAGGCATTCATATAAATCTTCGCTGAAAGGTTTATCGAATATTGAACTTGGTTCATATTCTTTCGACGTAAATAATGTATTTACTACATTATCTTTTTCATCTAATATAACCAATCTAAATTGGATTAAATCAATGTATTTTTTATACCTAATCATACTCTCTTTACCATCTTTCTATTGCCAAGGAAACAATGGTTAGTTACTATTTTAACCACAACTACAATGGTTATTAGTCCAACTTTGATAGAATTTCTTACTTCCACCACAGCCACCTTGTTTCCAATATCCAAATACCCTAATAGTCTTCGGAGTATTAATCCACAATAAAAGACCTCTATCTGAATTTTCAAACTGAATCATCTCTAAGATATGATTAAACCAAATAGTAAATAATTTCTTCTTCTTAAAGCGACTATATTTTTTATTAAAGTCGTCTTTGTCTAAATTATAATAGCTTATTCTCATATTACCATCTATTTATATCCTTGCGGATGGTTAGTTACTAAAGCTCATCAAATTCTTTTTGTAATCTCTGTTTTGTTTCATTAAGAAGCTGCTTGAATTTAGTTTCAAAATCCCTATCATGCTGTGATAGTCCCCAAATAGCATCAACAAGTTTGCCTGTATTCATATTACTATTTATTTATCCTTTACAGGATGGTTAATCACGTTGTCCACAATATACCTCAGTACTAGGTGGCTTTGGTAAATACATAAGATGATTATCAGCATACTTTTGAAATGCATCACAAAAAGCTTTCATAATCACCATATTTTTATAATAATCATGATATTCTTCTGAATTAATATCTGGTCTAGGAAATTCAGTATTCATTTTATCACTAATAAATTCATAACATTCATCAGTCATTTTATCATAATCATATTTAGGAATATCATATCCACCAAATAACCTATCTCTTGTTACATTACTCTTATTCTTTTCAATAAAAGTTTTCAAAAAATCTTCATAAGTCATATTTTATTTATAAGAGATAATTAATTAATCTGTATTATTGTATCAGGAGCGATGCCTCTAATGTTTCCATAACAAGTATATACTGCCTCCACAAAGTCTTTCTTCATAAGAAACTCCTTATCGGGAGACAATGTTATGTCTATTGTGAACTTAATATGTTTCATACTCTATTCATCCTCTAATTCTTTTTGAATATCATCTAGCATTTCTGAAACCTCATCTATAGATAATTCGGAATCTGGATAATAGGCTCTATAGTATAAATTTCTTTGAAATTCAATAATTTTATTTATTGCTGTAATCTTACTCATTTATTACCCTAAGTATTTGCTTTAAAAGTTTATTAACTATAGTAATTCCAGTTTCATTTGGAAATCTATCAAAAACTTTTTGTGCTAATTTCACATAGTCCTTAATTGTATCTAATTTAGTTACCATTAGAATATCGAGTGTCTTTTAGTTATAGTGAATTTGGATAAATCCTTAACATCTGTTATATCGGGTTTTGACTGAGGAGGACTAAGCCAATGATCAAATCTTACGTATAATTCATCAGCATAAAGTAACCAGCATTTACGACCTGTAGGATCTATTAATTCATCATCTATGCAGACAACATTACCTTGGCTATCCTTAAGATTGGTAGTTCTCTTTATTTTGAACCAATAAGTTAGAACATCCTTAGTTTTCTTATTAATGTATACAGAAAAATCCTCTGTACTTCCATAAAGTAAATTATAACCTGAATATTTAGTAAATATCTCATTCTCTATAGTTTCAAGCTCTTCCCAAGAATGAACTATTTTATACAGTTCCTTATTTAAATATACAAAGAACTCTGTTTTTACTATTTTACCAACGCTCATTAATTACTTTAAATAATTATTTTTAATTTTATCCGGTAATTCTAATTGGTGTACTGGATGCTCTACATAAGATAATTCGTAATTATTTACTCCAAGCGTATCCATAATTGTATGTATTTTATTGTCATACATAACAATATCACCTTTGATATATTCTTGCTCCATATACTTTACTTCTTATTATCCATCGCAAGAGCTATATCATGCACTTTGCGACACATTTGACAAACATCTTCAAGACTTCTTGTATTCCAATCACAATACATTCTTCCGTGGTCTTCGGTTATTACTATAACCTGTCTATCACGGAGGATTCGCCATATCATTCTTAATTTCTGTTTCATATGTCTACCTTTTTGATGAATAGTTAACTACACCATCCACAACGACCTACCCATAGCTTATCTTCCAACTCGTTACAGATAGTGTCATACTCCTCTTCTGTTATATGATACTTATCAAGTACTTCCTTTGTTGGAGGCTTTGGGTCAAAGTGTTTATCACCATAGCCATAAGGTTCTTTAATTCTTTCATTATGGTCAAAAGTATCACCAAAGTCCCCACTATCAGCAGCTTTACCATTAATAGTGAATATTTCTAATTCACAAGGCAATCCATGATAAGGTTTAATAACTAATTCCATATAATTTGTTTTTTATGATGATTAAATTTATTCTTTTTCATTTCTCTCCTCCTTCCTTTGGGAACAAATTGTCAATATAAAGCCATCCCTTAAAATTTCTTTTAAAATCTTTAGGACTCATATCATCACATACCCATCCTTCTGAATTACGGAAATATACACATAATTCCGTACTTCCATTTTTGAACTTAACCAAACATGTAACGCAACATTCTCCTTGCTTAATGTTTGGCTTTTCGCTAGCAGGATGCCACAAATCCTTCAAAAACTCATTGATAGCCCACTTAGCACCTAGTTCAATAGCTTGTTTAATCTGATAATCTAAATATATAGGTTCTGATATATGGTCTATACATATCATTCCCTCATTATTCTTTAAGAAGTGTTTATTAAAGATATTATCTTTGGCTTCTTCTATTTTCTTGTTATCTATCATAATCAGTCAATTAATTTACACATTATTAAATAAAGGCTATAAGCATAGCGGTTAGACGGATGATTATTACAGAAATCCCCTAAATCACCCGTCCAATCTAATATCCACTTTGCGTGTAGTAATAACCATAAGTCTCTTTTCATTTTCCCCAATCATCAGTTGTATCAAGCAGATACGCTGTCTCTTCGTTGTAAGGGATGCAATATCTATAACAACCTCCAACACAAACAAAAGGAAGAATTAACCCCTCACTATAATGCGAAAAGATTCCTGCTTTCCATTTATGGTCATTACTATCTCTAACTAAAACTTTATCAAATGCCTTGAACTCACGCTTCTTTGGCAAATCCACAATCTGTTTCTTCTCAGCATCCCAAGCCTTGCCTTCCTTTGCTAAAGCGTCAAAGAGTTGCCGTTTCTCTTCTTCTGTAGCAAATCTATACTCTTTAGTTGATTCCACCTCATCGTCAAACAATAATCCAAACATTTCATTTAGAGAAACATAGAAACAAAGGGTATGATTACAAATCTTTCGGCATATTGCAACTGATTTTCCATATACCACTATATCCCTATCCTTGAACTCTGGCTGAGCCTTCTCAATTTCCAAGGTCTCACGGTTAAGTTTACCGTTATTTATTTTTTCTACACTCTTAATAAATTCTAAAGCTTCTTCCTCTGATACTAAGTTATAATAAGTTGTATCATAACAATGCGAATTTCCTAAGACTTTAATCTTACCCAAGAACTTCGTGTAATCTTCATTCACCCATTTATCAAAGAGTATCTTGGAGCCTTCCCTACTTATCAATACATCACCCTTTCTCCAAGTGAACTTAGACCAATCACGCATTTCTCTTGAAGGGAATAACATTGGTTCTGTTTCCTCATAATCATATAGTCTACCATTATGATAGAACATAGCTGTTGTACCATGATGTTTTACAGTTATAAACATCTCTCCTATATATTTAAAAAATACATATCCAAATAAAGGTGAATATAATTTAGTACCTATTGGAACATTTTTCAGGATTTTTGCTATATTAATATTTGTTTCCATATTATTTTTATTTATTAAGACTACTTATAATAGAGTTTAAAACTCTATTCCAATTAGACTTTGGTCCTTCTTCAAAGTCTGGATCTCGAATATCCTTCATTGTGGCAAGATAAGCATCTTTAAATTGGTGAGAAGTAATCTTCTCCCAATCTTCAATATCATATATATAAGAGTTATCTCTAGTGATACAAGCTTCACCTAAACATATATAATATATGTAATTATCTTTTATCGAAACAATTTTTATTAAATCATTCCATTTTGTATCTAAGTAACAATCACCAACAGTAAACTTAGAAATTGCATCTCTCTTTTCTAATGCTCTAATTCTACTATAAAGATTATTACTTTCTTCTTGTAGTTTCTTATATTTACTCTTTAATTCTTGTAATGTTTCCATAATCAATTTTTATAGATTGCATCAAGAATATCTCTAAAATTAGGATTATCTATTACATATTGTGCATCAGCTTCATTTTTAAATATTGGATTACCATAATATACATCAGTAGTGGGATAAATAGTATTAACTTTATAATAAGGTTTTTTTATACTATTATCATAAGCTATCATATAGCCACGTTCACTGCTATTAACTTTATATTTCCAATTACCATTAAAGTATTTAGCAATATCCATAAGATTACTTATTGCAATTATTTTCTTACGAGTTGATGTACTTACAATAATAGATGAATTAAGATATTCACACGCAACAATTTCTGCTATTGTTAACCATTTACTCCTAAATTTGATAATGCCCTTAGCTAAATCACTATTTTCTAAATCTATTTCCATTCCTTCAGGAATATCAATAGTTAATTGATTATTCTTTATTTCCATATTATTATTTATTAATTTAAAA
>ERZ1035025.470-NODE-470-length-27335-cov-15.273607_pt1 | contig 27335 bp, 26 predicted proteins | sample MGYA00520619_ERZ1035025 | MGnify/ENA primary metagenome ERZ1035025 (study PRJEB33766, sample SAMN09781742) | gut metagenome | biome: gut microbiome | host: Homo sapiens | place: Madagascar | study: EMG produced TPA metagenomics assembly of the PRJNA485056 data...
CCGACCCACGGCTTAGAAGGCCGTTGCTCTATCCAGCTGAGCTACAGACTCATAAGAGCGGGTGATGGGAATCGAACCCACGTGATCAGCTTGGAAGGCTGGAGTTCTACCATTGAACTACACCCGCATAGTCGGGGTGACAGGATTCGAACCTGCGACCTCTTGATCCCAAATCAAGCGCTCTAGCCAAGCTGAGCCACACCCCGTAGTGCTTGTCTGTTTTGTTATTTCCTCAACAGCAAGATTTATTATATAGAATGATGCTTCAATTGTCAACAACTTTTTTCAATTTTTTTTGCAATTTTATTTTAGCATTCAAAAAACGACCATTTTATGGGATTTTTTAAGAATATTTATTTTCAATTTTTCTTTTTTTCTTTCTAATTTTGATATCACTCCTTTAATATTGTATCAAAAAAAGAACACCTAAACCTAGGTGTTCTTCAAAAATTTCAGTTCTTGTCTGTGATCAGATACTCCCCTTCGGAAGGCTGCATCTTATTCTACTTCCTCGATATCTTCTTCTTTTACATCCGTATCATCATCGTCATCGAAGAAATCATCATCAAAATCGTCGTCAAAGTCTTCATCAAAATCATCCATATAATCTGGAGTCAGATATTTGTACACTGCGAATGCGATTCCTGCAACTGCCGCAATTGCTCCAATGATCGCTAACGCCCAGACGATTTTGTTATCTTCTTTTTCTTTTTTTGTAATGATGTCTGAAACTTTTGCCATTTCTAAAAGATCGCTTAATTTTTCCATGCCGTTCCTTCCTTTCTTGTGTGTTTCTTTTATTATATCACTTCTTACTATATTTTACTAACTTTTTTATTCATTTTAATCGACTTTTTTTAGCTTTGCAAAAGAAGCAAACATTTTTTTCACACCAGCTTTTTCAAAGTCTACTGTAACCTCAAAATCACGGCCTCCGGAGACTATTTCCAACACTTTTCCTTTTCCAAATTTTATATGTTTTACCATATCTCCAACATTATATGGCAACGTATCCATTTTTGTTGTGGTAAATGATTTTGCCTGATATGGTTTTCTAAATTTATGTCCACGGTTTGATGAAAATAATGCCTTATCCGGACGTTTTTCTTTTAAATTAATTCCTTGATCAACTTTTAACAGCTCCTCCGGTATCTCATCAATAAATCTGGAAACTTTATTAAACTGTGTTCTTCCCTGCATCATTCTTCGTTTTGCTGCACTTAAATAAAGTTTTTTCTTCGCTCTTGTGATCCCTACATAACAAAGACGTCGTTCTTCTTCCATATCATCATCATTCTCAGACATAACTGTCATATAACTTGGAAAGATTCCATCTTCCATTCCACAAATAAATACATACGGGAATTCGAGACCTTTTGCACTATGAAGTGTCATCAATACAACTCTGTTATCCGAATCTTCCAGATTATCAATGTCGGCAACCAATGCGATCTCTTCTAACAATTCGGACAGATTTGCATCTTCCGCTTCCTGCTCATATGTTACAACTTTATTTAAAAGTTCATTGATATTTTCAATTCTTCCCTCAGCTTCTTCTGTCTCTTCAGCTTTAAGATCCTCAACATATCCTGTTGTATCTGTAATATATTTAAATAAATCTTCTAAAGATCCCTCTTCCATCTTCTGTCTGAAATCACGGATCATGTCCGCAAAACCATTAATCTTTTTCTTTGCATTTCCAAGTGTTGAAATATCATCTGCTGCAAAACAGGCATCCAAAAAGCTGATATTGTGTTCTATCGCATAGACATTGATCTTCTCGATCGTTGCCGCACCGATTCCTCGTCTTGGCACATTGATGATCCTTCTTACCGCAAGATCATCCAGACCATTGTCCACAACTTTTAAGTAACACAAAATATCTTTTACTTCTTTTCTCTGATAGAAGTTTGTTCCACCTACGATACGATATGGAATATTCTTGATCATAAAACTTTCTTCAAACACACGAGACTGTGCATTCGTACGATAAAGGATTACCATACTCTTGTAGTCATACCCTTCCTTCGCTAAAGATTCGATCTCTTCGATGATCTGTCTTGCTTCTTCGTACTCTGTTCCATACTGATGAAATTCGATCAGATCTCCTTCTTCATTCTCTGTCCAAAGTCTCTTTGTCTTTCTTCCTTCATTATTCTTGATCACTTCATTGGCTGCATTTAAGATATTCTTTGTGGAACGATAGTTTTGTTCCAGCTTGATCGTAACCGCTTCCGGAAATACATTTTCAAAGTTTAGAATATTTTTTACATTTGCACCTCTGAATTTATAAATAGACTGGTCATCGTCACCTACAACACAGAGATTTTGATATTTTCTTGCCAGCATACTTATCAGCTGGAACTGGATCGTATTCGTATCCTGATACTCGTCTACCATAATATAGCGGAATCTCTCCTGATAATAATCAAGAACTTCTGGATGAAACTGGAATAATTCCACAGTCTTAAAGATCAGGTCATCAAAATCCAGCGCATTATTTGCCTTTAACTGTTTCTGATACTCTTTGTAGATCTCTGCGATCTTTTTCTTCTTAAAATCAAATTGATGCTTCATTTCATATTCTGACGGAGTCATAAATTCATCTTTTGCAGATGAAATTGCATTAATGATACTTCTCTCCGGCATCATCTTTGTATCAATCTTATACTGTTTACAAATCTGTCGGATCAAAGATTTCTGATCATCCGCATCATAGATCGTAAAGCTGTTTCCATAACCAAGTTTATCAATATGTCTCCTTAAGATTCTTACGCAGGTAGAATGAAATGTACTGACCCAGATATGTTCTGCTCCATATCCAACCAGATCATCCACCCTCTCTCTCATCTCTTTCGCTGCCTTATTTGTAAATGTGATCGCCATGATATGATAAGGATTCACACCCTGATCTATCAGATAAGCAATTCTGTGTGTCAGCACACGAGTCTTTCCAGACCCCGCACCAGCAAGAAGTAAAAGAGGACCTTCCGTACAAAATACAGCTTCCTGCTGCTGTTCATTCAATGTATCATAAATTCCCATAGATAATTTCCTTTCATTCAAACTGTGAAGATTATTATACCTTATCGAACGAAGTGAGTCCAGCCTGAAAGGCTATGCATTTACGCGTGCCCTGCGGGTATACCTTATCGAACGAAGTGAGTCCAGTCTGAAAGGCTATGCATTCACGTCATGTATTTTCTCTTGTCATATGGTTTAAATAACCGTATAATATAGTCATAAGATAAGGAGAAATCATTATGGAATTTGAAAAACAACTCGAAGAATGGATGAAGCTTGATTATGTGCTTCCAGAAGACCTTCCAAACATCGAATTGTATATGGATCAGGTCACTACTTTTTTAGAGGAACAATTACAGAACACAAAGCGTTTTGAAGGAGATAAGATCTTCACAAAAACTATGATCAACAACTATACAAAGAATCATCTTCTTCCGCCTTCTAATAAGAAGAAATATTCAAGGAATCATATGATCCTTTTAATTTATATTTATTATTTAAAGAATTTTCTATCAATTTCTGACATTAAGAACCTGTTAGATCCTTTGAACGAACATTTTGAAGATCAGGATGCGAAATCTTCTTTTTATAAAATTTACGATGAGATTTTCCATCTGGAGCACAATCATAACAGTTCGATCAAAGATTCTATTACCGAAGCTTTTGATAAAGCTGCTGAGACTTTTTCAGACCTTGATGATTCAAAAGAAAAAGAAAAGCTTCAGCAATTTGCTTTTATCACCTTACTTGGATATGATATTTATTTAAGAAAACAAGTCATCGAGAAGATGATCGATCAATTATACCAGCCAGAACAACCAGATAAAAAAGATAAGAAAAAAAAGAAGAAATAGGCATCTGCCTATTTCTTCATTCGTTTAAATACCATATCATAGCCATCACTTCCATAATTCAGTGAACGATTCACTCGGCTGATGGTCGCCGTGGAAGCACCTGTTTTATCTGCAACTTCTAGATATGTATGTTTATCATATAACATAGATGCCACTTCAAATCTCTGAGCTAACGATTCTAATTCATTCACCGTACAAAGATCTTCAAAAAATGTAAAACATTCTTCTTCTGTTTCTAATGTCAGTACTGCCTGAAATAATCTTTTTGCCGCTTCTGTCTTGATTTTCTTGCTCATTAGCATTTACTCCCTTTCTGATCTTATAGTTCCACTATACTATATCAGAGTGTTAAAGTAAAGCAATATTTTCTTTATGCTTCTCCTACTGTTGTTTTCACGATACCAACTCTTTCAAGATATCCTCTTGTCTCAGATACAACATCTCCGTTCAACGCAAGCAGTGCTACAAGGTTTGGGAATGCCATTAATCCATTACAGATATCAGCGATAGTCCATACAGCACTAACTGTCATAAATGGTCCGATAAATACCGCTAAAATATAAAGCCATTTGAACGCTGTGATAACGAATTTCTTTCCATTTACCAGGTATTCCAGACATCTTTCACTGTAATATGCCCATCCAAGAATTGTTGTAAATGCGAAGAATACCAGACACAGCATTAATATGAATGCTGATGCTTTTGCAGGGAATGGAAGTCCTAATGCAAATGCCTTTGTTGTAACTGCAACTCCTTCAAGTCCCATATCCCATGCACCTGTCATGACGATCGCAAGTCCTGTCATTGTACATACGATGATCGTATCAATAAATGTTCCTGTCATAGATACAAGTCCCTGACGTACTGGTTCATTTGTCTGAGCTGCTGCCGCTGCGATCGGTGCTGATCCAAGTCCTGCTTCGTTAGAGAAGATTCCTCGTGCAATACCTTTCTGCATTGCAACTGTCATTGCCCCGATTGCTCCACCTGCTGCTGCTTTTAATCCAAATGCTGACTGTACGATTTGAACAAATGCTGCTGGTACCTGTGGTAAGTGTGTAAACACAATGATCAGACAGACACCGATATATGTCACTGCCATAAATGGCACGATAACTTCTGACACTTTAGAGATTCTCTTGATTCCTCCAATGATAACAAGTCCTGCACAGACTGTTACGATAATTCCAGCTACAACGACACTGATAGAATAGTTCATTCCAAATAAGCTGATCGTATGTACATTGGATGGGTCAAAGAAATTGTTCACTGCTGATGTGATTCCGTTTACCTGTGTAAATGTTCCAATTCCGAATAAACCTACCATTGTCCCAAATACACAGAATAATTTTGCAAGCCATTTAAAATTCTTACCCATTCCTTTTTCAATGTAATAGAATGGTCCACCAAGTGCATGTCCATCTTCTGCGATCACTCTATACTTAACCGCTAACATTCCTTCAGCATATTTTGTTGCCATTCCAAAAAATGCTGCAAGCCACATCCAGAATAACGCTCCTGGTCCACCTGCAACGATTGCTGTCGCACATCCTACGATATTACCAGTTCCGATCGTTGCTGAAAGTGCCGTACATAATGCACCAAAACTTGTAACTTCTCCTTCTCCATCATCTTCATTATGAAATACATAATGTAGTGCCTTTCCAAGATGTCTGACCTGTAGTCCTCGAAGTCTGACTGTCAATAAGATTCCTGTAAAAAGAATCAAGATGATGAGGGGCATCCCCCAGATAAAATTGTCGACGTTGTTTAGTACATCGTTTAGCGTGTTTAACATTTTTCATTCCTCCAAAAATAAATCTTTGCGAATGTAACCTTGAACAGCTTGATTTTTGTATATCTAAGTATACAAAAAAGAGCTGATTAAATCAGCTCTAAAGAGTATCGAATACATTGCTTATAAAGCTCTGTCCTTTTGCCTGAGAGATTAGTTTCCTAATAGAAACTGTACACCTTCGGCGCTCACTTATGAGACTCTCCAGAGTTCATTTCTTTTTGTTCATCAGAAAGAAATGCCTATGTTTATTTTTCTTATCCGCAATATTTACTTTATATGATGATTCTGATATTTGCAAGTATTTTTTTTAATAATCTGACACTTTCGGCATATTGTACAAAAACATTTGTCTTTCTACGGCATACATGTGCAATATTTTTCACAAGATTTTTTATAAGTTTCTTTACTTTTTTCCTGTTGCTGTGTTAAACTGATTCAGATACGCTCAATGCGTATGCAAACATTATTTAAAGGAGATAATTTATAATGAACAAACACAAAAGAAGCACTTTCTCCGGAAAGCTTGGCTTTGTCTTATCGGCCGCTGGTGCTTCCGTAGGGCTTGGAAATATCTGGAGATTTCCATATCTTGCTGCAAAGTATGGTGGCGGAATCTTTTTACTTGTTTATATCATACTGGCATTAACCTTCGGTTACACTTTGATCATGGCGGAGACTTCTCTTGGACGTATGACAAGGAAAAGTCCTGTTGGAGCATTTGGAAGTTTCGGAACTTCTCGTTTCGTATCTCTTGGTGGATGGATCAATGCGGTCATTCCGATTTTGATCGTTCCTTACTATTCGGTAATCGGTGGATGGGTCATCAAATATCTGATCGAATACTTTTCCGGACACAGCAAAATACTGGCTAGTGATGCTTATTTCACAAGTTTTATTTCCAATGGAACTTCTACGGAGATCTGTTTTTTGATCTTTACGTTGTTTACTCTTGGAATCATTTACGCAGGTGTCCGCAATGGAATCGAACGCGTTTCCAAATTTATGATGCCCATCCTGATCGTTTTATCATTGATCATCGCTGTTTATTCTGTGACAAGACCTGGCGCTATCGAGGGTGTTAAATATTTTCTTGTACCAAACTTTGAACATTTTTCATGGATGACAGTGGTATCCGCCATGGGACAGATGTTTTATTCTTTGTCAATCGCCATGGGTATTTTGATCACATTTGGTTCTTATATGAAAGAAGATACTTCGATTGAGAATTCTACAGAAAATGTTGAGATTTTCGATACTGCGATCGCGATCATGGCTGGACTTATGATCATTCCTGCTGTTTTTGCTTTCTCTGACGGTGATGCAGCGACATTAAAGTCTGGACCTGCATTGATGTTTATCACAATCCCAAAAGTTTTTGCAAACATGGGATTTGGAACTGCGATCGGTATCGTATTTTTCTTATTAGTGCTGTTTGCAGCTGTGACAAGTTCCATTGCACTGACAGAAAGTGCTGTTTCAACGTTTGAAGATGAATTACACTGGAGCCGTAGAAAATCTACTGTCTTCATGGGTGTGATCATGATTCTTCTCGGAACACTTTCCTGTCTTGGATATGGTCCGCTTGCGAATTTTAAGATTCTTGGAATGCAGTTCCTTGATTTCTTTGATTTTATGACAAATTCTGTGATGATGCCGATCGCTGCGATCGCTACCTGCCTTCTGGTATCAAAGGTTGTTGGAGTTGAGAAATTAGAAGAAGAGATCACAAAAGACGGACAGCCTTTTAAACGAAAAGCTATTTTCTGCTTTATGATCAAATATCTGTGTCCGATCTTTGCTGCGATCATTTTGATCAGCTCTGTTGCGAATGCATTTGGAATTATTACGATGTAAATTAACTTATAACATTTCATTATATGTACAAAAAGGATGACCGATCTCTCAGTCATCCTTTTTTATATCATTTCTAAATTGTCTTTGAAAGATTATGCCTCATCGATTGCTTTACCGATGTCATTTCTCTTATATTTATTTGCAAAGTCGATCCATTCTGTTGCTTTGTAAGCATTTGCTCTGGCAGCTTTCAGATCTTCTCCTTTGGCTACAACACCTAAGACACGTCCTCCGTTTGTCACGATCTTATCGCCATCAAACTTTGTTCCCGCATGGAATACATAGTATCCATCTTTGTCTTTAAATGTGTCTAATCCTTTGATCTCGAATCCCTTGTCGTATTTCTCTGGATATCCGTCAGATGCTAAGACAACGCACACTGCTGCATTATCTTCGAATTCCAATTCTACATCAGATAATTTTCCATCGATGCAGGCTTCCATCACATCAATGATATCGTTCTTCATTCTTGGAAGAACTACCTGTGCTTCTGGATCTCCGAAACGTGCATTGTATTCTAAGACTTTTGGTCCGTCTTCTGTGATCATTAATCCTGTAAATAAGATTCCTGTAAATGGTCTTCCCTCTGCTGCCATTGCATCGATCGTTGGCTGGTAGACGTATTTTTCACAGAATGCTTCTACTTCATCGTTGTAGAATGGGCTTGGTGAGAATGTTCCCATACCACCAGTGTTAAGTCCCTGATCTCCGTCTTTGGCACGTTTGTGATCCTGTGCGGATGTCATGCATTTGATTGTTTTTCCATCGCAGAATGCAAGAACAGATACTTCTCTTCCTGTCATAAATTCTTCGATAACGATCTCATTTCCAGCGTCACCAAACTGTTTATCAAGCATTAATGTCTTAACACCTTCTTTGGCTTCTTCTAATGTATTGCAGATTAAGACACCTTTTCCAAGCGCTAATCCGTCAGCCTTTAATACGATCGGCATCTTAGCTGTCTCTAAATATTTGATCGCCTCATCTGGATCTGTAAAGTTCTCATATGCTGCTGTTGGAATATTATATTTCTTCATCAGATCTTTGGAAAATGCTTTGGAACCTTCGATGATCGCTGCATTCTTTCTTGGTCCAAAGACACGAAGTCCTTCTGCTTCAAACTCATCAACGACACCACCAACTAATGGATCGTCCATACCAATGATCGTAAGATCAATTGCGTTTTCCTTGGCAAATGCAACCAGTTTATCGAATTCCATTGCCCCGATATTTACACATTCTGCAAATTCAGCAATTCCGGCGTTTCCTGGTGCACAATAAATCTTGTCTACTTTTGGGCTTTTGGCAACAGACCATGCAATCGCGTGTTCTCTTCCACCGCTTCCTACGATTAAAACTTTCATCTTTCATTTCCTTTCTTTCGTGATCTGAATGATTTATAGATAAATAACTTTTCCGTCTTCGACTTTGATTCTTCCATTGGCGATATCATCGATAGCTTTTGGCATAATAACCCATTCTGCCTGTTCCATGATTCTTCGCTGAAGAACTTCCGGAGTATCTCCCTGTTTGATCTCTACTGCTTTCTGAGCAATGATCGGACCTGTATCTGTTCCTTCATCAACAAAATGAACCGTTGCACCAGAAACTTTGACTCCTCTTGCTAAGGCTTTCTCATGAACTTTCAGTCCATAATATCCTGTCCCGCAAAATGATGGGATCAGTGATGGATGAATATTGATGATCCTGTTTTCAAATTCATGAATGATCTTCTCTGGGATCACAACCAGGCATCCCGCAAGAACGATCAGATCGATCTTACGGTTTACCAGCTCATTATATAATGCTTCGTTAAATAAATCTCTTGTCTCAAAATCTTTTGGAGAAAGTGCAACTGCTTCAATATCGTGTTTCTTGGCACGCTCTAGGGCATATGCATTCTTATTATTACTGATCACAACATCAATCTTGGCATTTGTGATACTTCCATTCTCAATTCCGTCAATAATGGCCTGAAGGTTGGTTCCTCCTCCGGATACAAGTACTGCCACTTTTAGCATAAAGTAACTCCTTTTTCTCCTTCTTCCATATGACCTACGATATATGGTGTATCTCCTGCTGCTTTGATCGCTTCCATTGTCTTATCAACATCTTCTTTATCAACTGCAACAACCATTCCAAGTCCCATATTGAATGTGTTATACATCATCTCTTCTGCGATATCTCCTTCTTTGGCAAGAAGTTTAAAGATCGCTGGTACTTCATAGCTGTCTTTCTTAACAATTGCTCTCATTCCTTCTGGAAGCATACGTGGGATGTTCTCATAGAATCCACCACCTGTGATATGGCTGCAGGCTTTGACTGTAACTCCAGCATCTTTGACACTCTTTAATGCTTTTACATAGATTCTTGTTGGAGCAAGTAATGCTTCTCCTAATGTTTTTCCTAATTCATCATAATATGTATTTAGGGATTCTTTGCTCATGTCAAAGACTTTTCTTACTAAAGAAAATCCGTTACTATGAACTCCTGTGGATGCCATCCCGATCAAGACATCTCCGTCTTTTAAATTCTCTCCTGTGATCAGGTCCTTTCTGTCGCATACACCAACCGCAAATCCTGCAAGGTCGTAATCTTCTTCTGGCATAAGACCTGGATGTTCTGCTGTCTCTCCACCGATTAAAGCTGCATCAGACTGTACGCATCCTTCTGCCACACCACTTACGATCTCTGCGATCTTCTCTGGATAGTTTTTACCACAGGCAATATAGTCTAAGAAGAACAATGGTTCTCCACCGGCACATGCGATATCATTTACACACATGGCAACGGCATCAATACCGATCGTGTCATGTTTATCAAGGATCATTGCAAGTTTTACTTTTGTTCCACATCCGTCTGTACCTGATAACAAGACTGGATCATCCATGTCTTTGATCTTCTTTAGAGAAAATGCTCCAGAAAATCCTCCGAGTCCGCCAAGTACTTCTTCTCTCATGGTTCTCTTTACGTGTTCTTTCATCAGTTCTACAGATTTGTATCCTGCTTCGATATCTACGCCTGCTTTCTTGTAATCCATTGTTACTTATCCTCCTGATTATTTAAAATGTTGATCAATTTCATTATACTGTGACAATTATTATTCATAGTCTTTATATCCAACTTTATCAAGCTTCTCTGCTTTAGCTACAACTGACTGTTTCATCTCTTCACTGTAAGCTTCTAATTTCTCAAGCAATGCTTCATCGGATGTTGCAAGGATCTTCGCTGCAAGAATTCCTGCATTCAGTCCACCATTGATCGCTACGGTTGCTACTGGAATTCCAGATGGCATCTGTACGATAGAATATAAAGAATCAACACCACCAAGATCAGATGTCTTCATTGGGATGCCGATAACTGGCATTGGGAACAGAGCTGCACACATTCCTGGAAGATGTGCTGCTTTTCCAGCACCTGCAATGATTACTTTCACTCCACGATCTTTGGCACCTTTGGCCCACTCAAAGAAAATATCAGGTTCTCTGTGGGCGGAAATGATCGTCATTTCAAAATCAATTCCCATCTGATCTAAAAACTCTGCTGCTTTTTTCATGATAGGCATATCAGAATCGCTGCCCATTACAATTGCTACTTTTGCCATGTTTCTTTCTCCTTATCTTATGAAATTAACAATAATATTACCCTTACAGGAATTTATCTTTCTTATCATTGTACTGATTTAGTCGATCTCCGTCAATGGTTCATTTAATGTTTCTGTTCCTGGAAGCACAAATTTTCCATCTTTGATCAGTAAAATCTCTTCTCCTCCAAGTGTGATCGCACAAATAGAATCCAATTCTTCATATGGGATTGTGATATCCGTATGGCATTGGAAATACTCTCCTTCTTTGGAACGTTCATTGTATTTTGCTACAATTTCTTTTCCATCCGGATTATGAACTTCTGTCTCCTCACAATGGCTGTAACATGTATCTCCCACAGCAAAATGAGGTCCCATCTTCTCAACGATCAGGATTGGCAGCTGATATAAAATATCATATTTCTTCGCCATCACATAGGCTGTTGTATTCGTTCCAATCGCAAACTCACCCATTGGAAGCGTATCTCTGTTATATAACAGATTTTCTTTAATAAATGCTTTATTTTCTTTTTCTATCTCAAAATTTTTGCAAGTGTATTCAGAAATCATTCCGTCTTTAAAAGTAATTTCAAGATCCACAAATTTAAGGTCATTTAAATAAACTTCTCCAACATGCAATATGCCATTGGTTCCTGTTAATTTCGGCGATGTAAATACCTCTCCAACTGGAATGTTCACATCTGCAAGGCAATTTTCAAAATTTGTCTCTTTGGATGGATTACCCATTTCATGCATTGCCACATAAAGGTCTGTTTTATTTTCTCCCTTACCTTTGATGTGGACTTCTACCGCCTGATCCAGCGTGTCGATCAAATGTTGCTGAATCTTTCTGTATTTATCTTTATCCAGTGTATTTACTTTTACCACTTCACGAAAAATCTCTTCAAACCTATCTCCAATCTCTGGAATCGGATATGCTATGATCGTAAAACTTCTCTGTTCTGGTTTGATATACTGGTTCATGATCTCGGATGCTTTGATCTGGAATTCTACAGAAAGCTCCTGCTGTTTCTTGGTTAATTTTAAATTTTCTTCTTTATTCTCAGGTAAAAATGGTGTTTCACCAAATGTTTCCATGCAGGCTGGTCCTGCGAACACATAAGCTTCTTCTTTGTAACGTTCATACGCATTGTGATAACATTCTAACTTATGTTTCATAAATCGATTATCAAAGAAAACTGCCTGATCATATCTATGATCATATTCATACTGTGGGTTTGGAGATGATGAAATATAACCAATCTTATTCAATCCCCGTGTAAGAACAGATTTACCACAGCGATATATGATCGGTGCAAGGCCGATCTCTGCGAATAATCGAACTGCTTCTCTTACAACTGGTTCAAACCCGATCGTATAACGGATATTTACACTTCTTTTTTGGCTCATATCAATATTATTAACGATAAATCCTTCATGAAATCCATCCACATATGTCTTTGCCATTGCTGTAATTTCTTCCCTTGGCAGTTTATTTAAAAACTTCAACATATCAATTTCATTCTTAGAAATATACTCTCCATACTGATATAAAATATCTGGATTGCTTAAATCTGATTCCATCACGATCTTTGTTGCAAAATTCAATTCTGGATCTAATTGTTCTCTCACTCTGTACTCATAAACATCTTCACTGTAATCTCTCATATGATCAAAAATAATATTTTTGATCTGCTGTGGATGTTCTTCCCCTGCCAAAAACAAATTACTGATTTCCAAAAATAATTCATTGTTGATCACTAGATCAAACAGTCTTCCCTCAATAGCATAAATAAATCCACTCCACATCTCTGTATATAAAAATGAAAAAATCTGTCCATAATCTTTTCCGTATTCCTGTACACAAAATACTGGATTTCCCAAACTATCTACATATTTCTCTGGTGAAACTTCTTCATACCAAATCTTATTCCACTGTTTCAACTGCTCTAAAGATTTTTCTTTTGTATCATAAATCTCATTTAAAAATAATAATAGATCTGCCATCTTGGAAAAATATGAAGAAAACTGTCTTGTCTTTTCTACATCTTTCTTTAATTCTGATAATGCGATCTTATTTAATTCATGTCTTTCTGATAACATCGTATTCAAGTTCTTTCTTCCTTTCATTTTGTCAGATCATTGTGATAAGTCCGATCACAAAAACAATGATAGAAACTGCTAGTACGATTCCATTGCATACCAAGCCTATGATCTTCCATTTCATTACTGCCGCTGTGTTTTCCATGCTACGCACTCCAAGATACAATCCCAGTGCTGCTAGTGCTGTCAGAATCCATCCGACTGCTCCGCTTAATACTCCACTTGTTCCACCTGTTTTTACAGAACCTAAAAGCAGCAGGTAATATCCCAAAATTCCTGCTGCTCCTAAAACCACGGAAATGATAGATTCCCGCGAAACAATTCTGTCAGATGGACGATACGCAAATGTTTTTCTTCTGTTTCTCTTCATTTTGCCGCCCTCTTTCTGTCATATACATCATATATTGCAACCATGATCCTATACCCAATGTACCCGATCAGTCCTCCAATCGTATTCATTAATAGATCATCGACATCAAAAACCCCTACTTTCATGATCAGCTGGCTTGTTTCGATCAATAAACTGAAGAAAAATGTTGCAAATACTGCACGAAAAAAAGCTTTCTTCTTATTAATCACAATTGGTATCATAAATCCAAATGGACTAAATGCAAAAATATTTCCAAACAGATTCGTTACAACTGCTTCAGTAGATAACAAATGTCTATATCTCCAAAACCGATTGATTTCCTTAAACAACACTAAGTTTACGTGGGAGGTGTCATATCCTGTACTCCTCCCATATCGTTCACTTAATAATACAAAATAAAATATAACTACAATATAAAGATAAAATAATATTTTTACTCCTCGTCTGGCCAACTTCTTTTTCTCAACCGTCACAAGAACCATCCTTAATGTTTTGCGCCATACTGTTCATAGTATGCGTCAATTGCTGCTTTTAATGTATCATCAATCACAACTTTTCCATTACACTCTTTGTTATATAAGCATTCTACAACTTCATCCATATCAACGATCGCTGCTGTATCAAATCCATATAATTCTTTTATTTCATCAAGTGCGCATTTTTCTCCGCCTTTTCCGATTTCCATTCGATTTAAAGATACCATTAATCCAACGATTTCAACATCTGCAGCTCCTTTTACTTTTGGAACTGTTTCTTCCATAGATTTTCCTGATGTTGTAACGTCTTCTATCATGATCACACGATCACCATCTTTTAATTCACTTCCAAGGAAACTTCCCTTGTCTGCTCCGTGATCTTTTACTTCTTTACGATCAGAGCAGTAACGTACTTCTTTTCCATATAATTCACTGTATGCAATCGCAGTGACAACTCCTAATGGAATTCCTTTGTATGCAGGTCCAAATAATACATCAAAGTCATCTCCATATGTACTATGAATTGCTTTTGCATAATATTCCCCAAGTCTCTTTAACTGAGAACCTGTTACATAAGCTCCTGCATTCATAAAAAATGGAGATTTTCTTCCACTCTTTAGTGTAAATTCTCCAAATTTTAATACATCACTTTCTACCATAAATTCAATAAATTCTTTCTTGTACTGTTCCATCTTCTATCGAAACCTCCATATCTTTTAATTCTTTGCTTGTTTTCTGTATTCATCGTAATAAAAACGGATCACATCTTTTCTTGTCACGATTCCAATAAATTTCTCCTGATCATCGATAACCGGAACAAAATTCTGGTCTGTGATTACATCGACAAGATCATCCATATCTGTGCTGATCGTCACTGCCTGAATGTTTCTCTTTCTTTTTACATCTGGAAGTTTGATTTTCTCAGCTTCTGATATATTCCAGTGACACATAGATTCCATGGCACGTAATACATCACCTTCTGTGATCGTTCCTGCATATTTCCCATCATCGGTTAATGTCGGCACCGCCGAATATCCGTGATATTTTAGTTTTTCAAATGCCTGCCTCAAACTTTCATTGGCAGGAATATATGCAACCTCGCTTTTCGGAGTCAGGAAAAATAAAATATTCATACCTTCGTCCTCCTTTATTTATCTATTTGACACATCCGATCAATTCATTGATATCCTCAATCTGATGTCTTTCCATGTAAGCTTTAATTCCGTCAACAACCTTAAGAGTCGTTGTTGGATCAATAAAGTTTGCTGTTCCTACAGATACTGCTGTGGCACCAGCCATAATAAACTCTAAGGCATCCTCAGCTGTTGCGATTCCACCCATACCAATGATCGGTACATTAACAGCATTTGCAACCTGATATACCATGCGCACAGCAACCGGTTTGATCGCTGGTCCTGACATTCCACCTGTCTTATTGGCAAGTACAAAGTCTCTTCTCTCAATATCAATCTTCATTCCAGTTAATGTATTGATCAGGGAAAGCGCATCACTTCCTGCATCAACTGCGGCCTTTGCCATCTCTGTAATGTCTGTGACATTCGGGCTTAACTTCATGATAATCGGCTGTTTTGCCTTCGCTTTGACTGCTTTTGTAATATCATATAACGCTTTCGGGTCCTGTCCAAAGGCAATTCCACCTTCTTTGACATTCGGGCAGGAAACATTAATCTCTAACAGATCAACTGGTTCATCAGAAAGTCTTTCTACGACTTCTACATAATCTTTCTCAGACTTTCCACAGACATTGACAATGATCGTTGCCCCTGCTTTCTTAAGATATGGAACATCTCTCTCTACAAACACATCAATTCCAGGATTCTGAAGTCCGATTGCATTTAACATTCCGCCATAAACTTCTGCCACTCTTGGTGTTGGATTTCCCGGCCATGGGACATTGGCAACTCCTTTGGTTGTTACTGCTCCTAATTTGGAAAGATCTACAAATTCACTGAATTCTTCACCAGAACCAAAAGTTCCTGATCCTGTTGTCACAGGGTTCTTCATTGTTACTCCGGCAATATCAACTGATAAATTCATTATAGTTCCACCTCCCTGGCATCGAATACTGGTCCATCTTTGCAGACACGTTTGTTATGAACATGGGAATGAGAATCTACGTCTTTTGACTTGCACACACATGCTAAACATGCACCAATTCCACATGCCATTCTCTCTTCCATGGAAATCTGTGCTTCAATTCCTTTCTCCTCGGCATATGCCTTGATCCCACGAAGCATTGGTGTTGGTCCGCATGCATAGATGATACTTCCTTCCACACCCTGTTCCCTGATCGCATCGATGACATTTCCTTTCGTTCCAAAAGATCCATCCTCTGTGGAAACTACAACATCTCCAACTGCCTCAAATTCATCTTTTAAAAACATATCACTGTCACGGTATCCTAAGACTGCTGTTTTCTCACAGTCTAACTGCTTCATTAATTCTAACATTGGTGGAATTCCGATTCCCCCGCCGATCAAGATTGCCTTTTTATCTTTCTGTGTAAATCCATTTCCTAAAGGTCCTAAGATTTTCACTGTTTCGCCTTCTTTGTAATCGGATAACTCTTTGGTTCCATCTCCAACTGTACGGTATACGATTCTTAATGTTCCTGCTTCTTTATCGATCCCACAGATACTGATCGGTCTTGGAAGGATCTTGCTTTTGTTATTTAGATAAACAGAAATAAACTGCCCCGCTTTCGCTTCTTTGGCAATCTCTTCTGCTTTCAATGTCATATCAAAGATTCCGTCTGATAAAGATGTATGACGAATGATCTCTGCCATTATCTGTTTCTTACTCATCTGACAACTCTCCTTTATCTGGCTGTTTTTTCCTCACAAAAATAATGGGTAATCGTTTATTTTACCCAAGCCTGTTTTAAGTCTTCTTTCATATCAAGAACAGCCTGTCTTGATGCATCTGCGAAATTTTCTTCTCCAAACTGACTGTATGCATCCTGTTTGTATGCACAGATGATTCCTCTGGAAGAGTTAATGATCGCACCTAAACCATCTTCATTAAAGAACGGTGCAAGATCTTTTGCCTGACCACCCTGTGCTCCGTATCCTGGAACTAAGATGTATGATTTTGGCATGATCTTTCTTAGAACTTCTCCCATTTTAGGATATGTTGCTCCAACAACAGCTCCCACATAGCTATAAGAATCTCCCATCAGTTCTTCTCCCCAGGAAGCAACTTTCTCAGCTACCAGCTCATATAATGGTTTTCCATTGATCTCCTGATCCTGAAATTCTCCACTGGATGGGTTGGATGTCTTTACTAAGATAAACATTCCTTTCTTCTCTTCTTTACATACTTCCATAAATGGACGGACTCCGTCACTTCCAAGGTATGGATTGACTGTCACGAAATCTTCACAGAATCCGCTGTATGTCTTACTTCCAACTGCGACCTTTCCTACGTGCCCGATCGCATAGGCTTTGGAAGTTGATCCAATATCTCCACGTTTGATATCTCCGATGATCACAAGACCTTTGCTCTTTGCATATTCACATGTCTTGTTAAATGCAACAAGTCCCGGTACTCCAAACTGTTCGTACATAGCGATCTGTGGCTTTACTGCTGGAATCAGATCGTATGTTGCATCAATGATTCCTTTGTTATACTGCCAAATTGCCTCTGCTGCTCCTTCTAAAGTCTCGCCATACTCAGCAAATGCTGCTTTCTTGATATATTCTGGTACATAATCAAGCATTGGGTCTAATCCAACAACAATAGGGGCATCTAATTTTTTAATATTGTTTACTAACTGATTGATCATCGGCTTCTCCTTTTATATCTTTATTCTTGTATTTCAAAAGGTTATACCCTACCTTATTATATTGGCTAAGGTATATTCAATTTATTTTATCACAAAAAGGGAGTTTCGTCTATGAAACTCCCTAAAATCAATTTTAAATTTGTATTACAACTCTTTTGCGAAGGAAAAATCCTGCATTGTTTCTATCACTCCCGGACGGGCTTTATATTCTTCTTCCTTTTCCTTATCACAGATGACTACAATCTGCTTACATCCTGCATCATATGCATTTTTGATTCCAGAATTTGAATCTTCATAGATTCTGATATCTTTCATATCAACTCCGATCACATCGGCTGCTTTATGAAACATTGCAATCTTATTTTCATAAGTTCCATCATCATAAACGATATCTTCTGGTTTGATCCAGCGGTCTAATCCAAAGGATTCAACAAAGAAATCAATATTTTCTTTAATTGATGCACTCGCAATTGTAAATGGAATACCTTTTTCTTTTAGATAATCAAAGAATTCACACACTCCATCAACCAGATGAAAGCTTTCTTTATCTTCTTTACAAAATTCTCTGTAATATTCTTCTTTTTTCAGGGAATATTTCTGCTGTTCTTCTTTTGTTGCCTTTCCATCCGTCAGATACAGAACATTTTGTATATTTGGTGTCCCGTTTAATTTTGTATGAAGTTCTTCTAATGTGATTCCTCTTCCTCTTAAAAGTTTCGCGATCTTATCCCAAGCTTTTACATGCTTGTCATTATCAAAAAATAATGTTCCATTGAAATCAAAAATGATTCCCTGATATTCCATCTTTTCTTCCTCCATCGTAATTTTACAATTCTTTTGTCTTGCTGACTTCGTGATACCAGTATGCAGATTTCTTTGGATAGCGTTTTTGTGTCTCATAATCTACATAGAATAATCCATAACGTTTGTTATATCCATTCGTCCATGAGAACATATCCATCAGTGACCATACAAAATATCCTTCCACATTTGCTCCGCATGAGATTGCACGCAAGATCCATTCCAAATGTTTTTTAATATAATCAATTCTTGGTGAATCATCAATCTCTCCATCTACAAAATCATCTTTATATCCCATTCCATTTTCTGTGATATAGATTGCTTTATAGTTTGGATAATCTTTTTTGATTCTCATGATCATATCATAAAGTCCTTCTGGATAGATCAGCCAATCCCAGTCTGTCTTTGGGATTCCTTCTTTATCCATACGTTCTCCAACACCTTTTAAGCAGAATCTTGAAGTACCTTTCTCTCCAGTTCCATTATGGAAAATATCATTTTCTCCATCATAGTGTCTGATAAAACGGCTCTGATAATAGTTGATTCCAAGATAATCATTATAGGATGCAGCTTTTTTAAGAACTTCCATATCTTCTTTGCTTGCATGGAAACTTCCGTTGTTTAATTCTACCAGATGATTGATGATCTCCATCGTCTCATCTCTGTATTCCCCAAGGAATGTCGCATCTAATAAGAACTGGTTATTCAATACATCTTCATTTTTTGCAGCTTTGATATCTTCTTCTTTGGCTTCATCGTAAGGATATTTGCTTTCTAAGGAATGTACGATACCGATCTTTCCTTCATATCCTGCCTCTTTGTATGCAATGACAGCCTTGGCATGAGCTACCATCATGTTGTGCATTAACTGGATCGCACTTGCCATATCATATTGTACACCATTTGGGAAGGTTCCTTCAATATATGTATTTGTTGCAACTGCCCAGATCTCATTAAATGTAAACCAGTATGTAACGTCATCTTTATATTCTTCAAAGCAGAATTTTGCATATTCCACAAATGCATCGATCATTTTCGGATTCATGAAGTCCCCATCAGCATATAATCCGGCTGGAGAATCAAAATGATGCAGTGTTACGAATGGTTCTACGCCTTCCTCATGGCATTTTTTAAACAATTTGTGATAAAATTCTACACCTTCTTTGTTGATTTCGCCTGTTCCATCTGGGAAGATTCTTGTCCATGCGATGGAAATACGGATTCCATTCACTCCAAAATCATGGCAAAGTTTTAAATCGACTGGATATTGATGATAAAAGTCACTGGCTGGGTCCGCTTTAAATCTTCCTTTTTCTTCCAAGAACACATCCCATTCATTTTTTCCTTTTCCGTAATCTGCGATGCTTCCTTCGCACTGATATGCTGCGGTTGCCCCGCCAAAAATAAAATCATCTTTAAATTTCATTTTTATTTTTCCTCCATGATTCCAAATACGAATTTTAATGCTTCTTCTGGGTTTCTAGTTAAACTGATATACTGTTTTCCTTCACATGCCACACTCTTGATTCCAAGACGGTCTGTATCTTTCTTAAGATCTTCATAATAGGATGCTACCTGTGGTGCCAAAATGATAAGATCGTAATCTTTCATGATATCCATATGTGCTCCATAAGATCCTGCGGCTGTGATCAATGGGATATTTTTCTCTTTTGCTGCTTTATCTAATGCATTGGCAAGAAGTCCACTTGTTCCACCACCTGCGCAAAGTACAAGAATTCTCTTTGATTTTAAGACATTTCCGTCAACTTCGATCTCTTCTTCTTCTTTTTCGACATCATTTAAGTGATTTTCGGCTTCTTCCTGAAGTTTTTCGTTATCATATACTTTGAAGAATGGATAGTAAATAACAAAATCTGCTACAATGATCGCTACCAGATAAAGTACTGGAAGTGCACGTAATCCAAGTCCTAATAAAACTCCGATTGGTCCTGGTGTTGTCCATGGAAGGTCATAGATAAATCCATCCATTCCAAGGTAGTCAACGAAGATCTTTAATAACCAGATATTTGCGATTGGTGCAAAGATAAATGGTACAAAGAATACTGGGTTTAATACGATTGGTGCTCCAAATAAGAATGGCTCATTGACGTTAAATAATACCGGGATACTACTTGCTCGTCCAACCGCACGTAATTCTTTTGATTTCGCAAGGAATGCAAACATTAATGTGATGACAAGTGTTGCTCCTGTTCCACCGAATGTAACTGCAAAATGCTGTGCTCCTAATGTTAAGATCTTTGTTGCATGATGTCCTGCCTGACAAGCTTCTAAGTTTGTTGTTAAGTTTAATACTAAGGCTGCTGAAATTGCTGGTTCTACGATGGATGGTCCATGTACTCCAACGAACCAGAACAATGACATTGCTCCGTAAATAATTGCAAGTCCGATATATCCATCTGCTGCCTGGAAGATTGGCTGGAAGAATGTGATCACACCTTCAGCAAAGTTAATTCCTACATAAGTTCTAAAGATTAAATCAAATACCCAGATGACGATGATCGCAAGTCCAAATGGAATGATATCTTTAAATGTCTGGGAAAGGTTTGGTGGTACCTGTTCTGGCATTTTGATCGTAATATTTCTTGAAATACAGAAACGATAAATTCCACCAACTACAAACGCTGTTAAGAATGCTGTTAATAATCCTTTAGATCCCATATAACCATTTGCGAATCCATCTTTGATGGAGTCAGCACTGAGCATTAAGAAACAGATCATAGAACAGATCATTGTTGATAAACTGTTGATCTGGTTATTTTCTGGCATATTTCGATTCAAACTATCCGTAAAATGCTTGGCTGTTGTTGCTGATACTGCAACTGCAAGGATTCCCATAGAATAGTTATATGGTTTCATAAGGATTGTTTCAATATTTGCCGGCCAATGAAATCCGAAGATATTTGGCACATAGGCAACAAGTAAGAAGATACTTGAAAAAATAACGATCGGCATACAGGAAATAAATCCATCTTTGATCGATTTTAAATAAACATTTCTTGCAACCGCATCGAAAAACGGTTTCATCTTTTCAATTGCTTTAATCAGTTTTTTCATAAATGACTCCCCTTTTGTTTACGCACGATATACGTCAATCAGTGTTCCAATGATATCTTTTAATAACAATGTTGTCATCAGGTGATCCTGTGCATGAACCATGATAAATCCAAGTTCTACATCATCTCCTGTTGCTTCTGCCTGCATCACATCCATCTGTGAATCGTGTGCTTCTTTTAAGCATTCTGCAGCAGCTTCGATCAGCTGGTCACATTCATCAAATTTCTTTTCTTTTGCTTTTGCAAGTGCTGTTAATAATTTAGAACGTGCATCTCCTGAATAAGATACGATTTCAAATCCTGTCATTGTTGTTTCTTCTTTAGTCATTTTCTTTTCCCTTTCTATCATTTACGGATAATCGAAATGATCGTTGCGATCTCATTATCCTGAATCATTACATCAAAAGTTTCCTCAAGCGGTTTTAAGAATGTTTTCATTTTTTCAAACAATCCGCCATATCTTCCATCTCCGAAGTCCCCAAGCACACTGTATGCCATAAAGTTTACAGATGGTGTATGCTGTTGCTGTAGTTTATCGATCAGACATACGATATGTACGATCAGACCGATCTTCTTATCTTCATCTAACACAAGATTCATCTCATGCTCAATCTGCCCTATGATCACAAGCAGGTAATTTTTCATAAGATCAATATCAAACTGAGGGAACTGATCTCCAAGATATTCAAACACTTCATTGATAGATTCTTCCTGACTGGATTCCTCCATCACCTGTTCTATGATCTCTTCGTTTTTTTCTATCTCAGGCTTCATCTCTGGCATAGGTTTTGCTCTAAAATACTGCAATCCACTGAAATTATCCTGCAGGTAATCCGCAACTTCATCAAGAGTTTTCATCTCTGCTGCTTTACTGCTTCCTGCAATTCCCACTAAAGTAATCGGTACTTCCACACATCGGATCGCAATCTTTGTCTCTTGCGCGATCGATTCTGCCATCGTGTGAATTGAGCCCATATCATAGATCAATAAAATTCCTTTTCCCTGATCGATCTTTATGATTTTTTCTTTTAATTCTTCATAAACAATTCGTACATTCTTATCTAGGTCCATATCAAACGCCTGCACCTTAGAATCATCAGATAATACATTGACAACCGCTGCGATCGAGCTCGCCGCATGACTTCCATGCATTGCGATCAAAGTAACTACTTTACTTTCATCCACATCTTTTTTTGCTTCTAACAGAAACATCATCAAAAAGATCAGATCATCTACATTCAGCTTTACGTTAAATTCTTTCCCTAGTTCTTCTTGAAACTCTTTTACCAATTCATAGTGCATTGGATATTTTGAAAGCAGTCTTGCGATTTCTTCATTTGAAATTCTCTGCTTCTTGGAAACCTTTATAAGACAGCTATTTACATGAAGGCAAATCCCACAAAAAATTTCTTTTGAAAATTCACAAGATAATTGTTCAGCCGCTTTCAACAGAAATTTCCTCGTTAAACTGATCAATTTCTCTGACACCATTTTGTTCAAAGTATCCATGCTGTCAACTCTTTCACATAATTGTTCAAAATACTCTTCAAATTCAGATTCCAGCTGATTTGACACTGCCATATTAATCTCTTCTTCGGTCAGTGCATGCCTCTCAAGATCTCTTTTCCTCGCATCGATCGATTGATAAATATCTTTCTTTGCTGTTTTGTTATCCCGAAGCATCTGATTTTTGTAAAATGTATACTTACATCCATTTTTGATCATCTCATCAATCTTATTTTTATAAGACCGGTAATACATGATCCCTTTTCTTACATAATTAGGAAAATCAGACATCAGCAATACAATTGTTTTGTTCCCTGTATTATAAGAACGTACGTAACTGTTTGCACAACCTGTATGAATATCATTTTTAAGTCCTTTGATATCATCCGTCACCTCATACAGCAGCAAAGCGTGTAAAATACTTGTGTCAACCTCGATCATCCGGTCCATGGCTTTTGCTTCTTCTTTGAAGAACTTCTGCAAAATCAAGAATCGTTCTTCTATAGAACGTTCTTCTAACGATGGCAATGAAATTCTAAAATCCATTCGCCCCCGCAGAAGATTTAACATCATTTCATTTGTATCTTTCATAGTACTAAAGATCGTAATGCAATGATAATCTTTCTGCCATGCCCATTCATCCTGACCTTGTATTTTTTCTCCTCGTAAAAACGCAAGTAACCAATCTAAATTTCTCTCTGATACTACATCGATATTATCTAAGATCAGCATTCCACCAGATGCCTTTTTAAGGATTCCTTCTTTTTCATGATCTCCAAGAAAGATTTCCTGAAATTTGTCCTGATCATCAAAAAGTGTTTTACAATCCCATAAGATCCATGGCGCTCTTGTTTTTAACTTTCCTGACGCTTGTGCAAATCGAAAAACTGTTTTTGCAAAATGAGAAACTCCACTTCCATGCTTTGCTGTAATAAGGATCGTTGGATTCCCCTCCGGATAAAGAACCGCTGCTTTTGCTGATGCAATTGCTTCTTTTAATGAAGAATCATATCCGACCAACTGTTCAAATACATCCCCATTACCAGAAGCATTTTCATCCGCTAATTGATAAAGTACCGGACGCCCGTTATACTTTACAAGCTTTCCCTCATTCACAAGCTGATTTAAAATACTGCTTATATTTGTTCTCTGCATCTTCAGTTTTTCTGATAGAAACCTTGTCGTAATTTTGGGAAATTCATCATGAATAAGATCAGATGAATATTCTGTTATAAACTCTAAAACCTGTTCTTTCTTAAGTTTCATCGTAACTCCTAACCTACGTCTTCGGTTCCTGTGCTCATAATGTACACTTTTGCCAGATAAAAAACAAATTCGTAAAACGCTTGTTTTTTATACACTATTGAGTGTTTTTTACCGAAGTGTATATGTGTTTTTTCTATTTTCTTTACAAATATTATACACTATTAGTGTTTTTGTAGCAATTCCATACACTATATCTATATAAAATGTTTTGATTTTATTTTTTATACACTTAGTGTATTTCTTAAAAATCCTTGATCTTTCTCTGTATTCTTCTTTTTATTATAAAAAAATCCCGGATCTTTTATTTTGATCCGAGATTGTGTATACTATATACTTTTTATTGTCTTATACATAAATATAATCTGTCATAACTGGCTGCATGCCATTGTTCTCAATCATTTGGTAAATCTCATCAACTGATCTTCCATCACTGATCTCGAACTGTTCATCACCTTTTTCTTCTTCCTGACTGTGTCCACCGATTCCAACATTTACTCCTGCTGAAATCTTTGTCGCTGCGATCTGAATGATGTTGTCACGAAATCTTTCACATTCACGCGTTGAGATCGTAATGCTTGCAAATGGCATAAAGATTCGATATGCACAAATGATCTGTAGAAGCTGTGGTTCATGAACATCTTTTGGATTGATCTTATCGTTATTAATGATCGGACGTAATCTAGGACATGAGAATGCGATTTCTGCATGTGGATATTTCTTCTGCAGAAGATATGCATGCATTCCTGTTGCCAGTGCATCTTTTCTAAAATCATCCAATCCTAAGAGAGCAGCAAATCCTACACCTCTCATTCCACCCATGATCGCACGTTCCTGAGCATTGAGACGGTATGGGAAGATTCTCTTTCTTCCACCCAAATGCAGTGTCTTATATTTGTCTGAATTATATGTTTCCTGGAAGACTGTAACAAAATCTGCTCCACATTCATGCAGATATGCATAATCTTTAGAATCCATTGGATATACTTCAAGACCGATCAGTTTAAAATACTTCTTCGCGATCTTACATGCTTCTCCGATATATTCAACACTTGATTTGTTTGGGCTTTCTCCAGTCAGGATCAAAACTTCTTCCAATCCTGTCTCTGCAATCGCCTGCATTTCTTTTTCAATCTCTTCTGCATTAAGCTGTGCACGTTTGATCTTGTTGTGACAATTAAATCCACAGTAAACGCAATAGTTTTCACAGTAGTTTGCAATATATAACGGAGTAAAGATCGCTACAGAGTTTCCAAAATGCTTTCTTGTCTCTTTCTGTGCTTTCTGTGCGATTTCTTCCAAAAATGGCAATGCTGCTGGCGATAATAGCGCTTTGAAATTATCAACAGAACAAGTTTCTGCCGCCAATGCTTCTTTGACATCTTTCGCTGTATAAATGTCTGCATCATAACTATTCATCTCTGCGATGACACGGTCCATGATATCTGAATCAATCGCTTCCATGTCATCTGTATATTTCATATGATCTGTATTCTCGTCAATTCTTACACTCATGATTAATCCTCCAAAAATCCTGTTAATGGTGATGATGCGCTAGAACCTTTTTCAATAACTCTTCCAAGTCCTGCCAGATATGCGCTTCTTCCTGCCTCAATTGCTTTCTTAAATGCTTCTGCCATAGCTGGAATATCTCCTGCAGTTGCAATCGCTGTATTCGCCATCACTGCAGCTGCACCCATTTCCATTGCTTCACATGCCTGAGATGGTTTTCCGATTCCTGCATCTACAATGATCGGAAGATCAATCTCATCGATCAAGATCTGGATAAAGTCTTTTGTACAGATTCCTTTGTTAGATCCAATTGGAGATCCAAGTGGCATAACTGCAGCTGCCCCCGCATTTACAAGGTCTCTGGCTGCATTTAAATCTGGATACATATATGGCATAACAACAAATCCTTCTTTAGCAAGGATTTCTGTTGCTTTGATCGTTTCGTAGTTATCTGGCAGCAGATATTTGGAATCATGAATCACTTCAATCTTAATAAAATCTCCGCATCCAACTTCTCTTGCAAGCCTTGCGATACGAACCGCTTCTTCTGCATTTCTTGCTCCTGATGTATTTGGAAGAAGTGTGACACCTTCTGGAATATAGTCAAGAATATTATTTGCTGTATCGTTTGTATTTGTTCTTCGAAGTGCTAATGTAATGATCTGTGCTCCTGCATTTTGTACTGCTGCATTGATCAGATCTAAAGAATATTTTCCTGATCCTAAAATAAATCTTGAATCAAACTCATGTCCACCGATGATTAACTTGTCCTGTTTCATGTTATTCTCCTTTATATATGTACATAATTTATTGTCTTTTACTGCTTCAAATCTCTAAATCAGCCGCCTCCAACAAATGCTACGACTTCCAATGTATCATTATCACTTAAGATCACATTGGCATATTCACCTTTGGGAACGATCTCTCCATTTCTTTCCACAGCGATCCTCTTATCAGAAAATCCTTCTTGCGTTAAGAAATCAGATAATGCGATCGCCTCTTTTAGTGTTTTGGTTTCTCCATTTAATCTCATCTGCTTTCCTCCTTGACTAACTTTCCTTTTATATTAAAAGGAATAAAAAAAGGGTCCATGAAGAAGCATCACACCCGAGGTGGTGTGCCCCTTCATGGACCCGATAATTTCAGATTCACTCTTTCTGTAGACTATCACATTGATATTTTTTTGTCAAGTAGTTTATCGTTGCTTTTACATAAAAATAAAAAACCTTAAGTATGTACAACTACAATACTTAAGGTTTATGACTCCAACGAGAATCGAACTCGTGATTCGACCTTGAGAGGGATTTAGTTT
>ERZ1035025.471-NODE-471-length-27328-cov-34.315660_pt1 | contig 27328 bp, 26 predicted proteins | sample MGYA00520619_ERZ1035025 | MGnify/ENA primary metagenome ERZ1035025 (study PRJEB33766, sample SAMN09781742) | gut metagenome | biome: gut microbiome | host: Homo sapiens | place: Madagascar | study: EMG produced TPA metagenomics assembly of the PRJNA485056 data...
TTGTTGCCCAAGTTTTTTCCGCGTGCAGACAAAAGCACTTTGCGCCAAAACCACGCCATTTTGTTTGGTATTGCCTTGCTTTCAAGTTTGCCGTTTTTATCCGAAGGCATTCATTTTGGCCACGATGCTTATTTTCATTTGATGCGCATTGACGCGATTTTTGAAGGGCTAAAAAACGGGCAGTTTCCCGTGCGCCTTTCTGGCATTTTTAATTGGAACACGGGGCTACCGGTTAATGTTTTTTACGGCGATTACTTGCTTTATTTGCCCGCAGTTTTGCGGTTTTTTGATTTTTCGCTTTCGGCGGCTTACCAAATTTATGGTGTGTTCATTCAATTTTTAAGCACTTATGTTGCGTGGTTTTGCTTTTCGCGCATTTTTGCAGGACATCGCATTGTTGCGCTATTGACCACTGCCGCTTTAATCACAGCGCATTACCATTTGACTTCGGTTTATTTGCGCTTTGCCGTGGGCGAATACACCGCAATGGCTTTTTTCCCTTTGATTTTATTAGCTTTGTGGCGAATTTATGGCGTTGATTCTGCCAAACAAACCGCCCAATTTTATGCCGAAAAAACCGCCATCATTTTGGCGCTTGGCATCACGGGCTGCATCACTTCGCATATGATTTCCACCGCAATGACGATGCTTGCCATCTTTTTGTTGGCGTTGATTTTTTATAAAAAAACTTTTTCTTTTTCAACGCTCAAAACCTTTTTGCTTGGCGCGGTTTTAACACTTTTTTTATCTGCCGCATTTTGGGTGCCTTTTTTGGATTTTTATTACAACGTTTTCACCGAACTGCGTGCCACGGGCAAGTTTTTTGTTTCCTTTTTGCAACCTTATGCCGTTGCCTTCGCGGAATATTTTGCTGTTTTTGGCGGTTGGGATTTGTTGCCACAAAAAGATGAGGCCGGCGTTTTGCCGCGCACGCCGGGTTTTGTTTTAATCACTGCATTTTTGGTGGCAATTTTGTTGATGATTTTCAAAAAAGATAACCGCAAAATCCGTTTTGCTTTTTACTCGGCGCTGTTCTTTTTGTGGTTCGGCAGCAATTTGTTTCCGTGGGATTTTTTAACGAATTTTTCATTTTTTGCATGGCTTACCCACATTCAATTTGCGTGGCGTTTTTTAAGCATTGCCGTGTTGCTCTTGGCGTTGTTATTCGGTTTGTTGTTGTTGAATACGCCTGAACAACACCGCACACTTAGCTTTGCCTTTGCGGGTTTTGCGATGTTGCTTTCCACACTTTCTTTTTTTAGTGATTATGTGGAACACACCATTCCCAAAACCGTGGCGCACGCTTGGGGTTTGCCGCATTTAACGGGCGGTGCAACACAATTGCGCAATTCTTCTCCGCAATACACGCCGTTTGGCACGGAAATTGACGCACTCAACAACGACTTCACACCGCACAACGCCCAACTGCAATTTGTGCAAGAAAAAGGTTTAACGCTTTTGTTATTTGCCCAAGCAACGGGCGAAAATTCGGCAATTACCGTGCCGCGCGTTTTTTATCCTTATTACCACGCGGCAAGCGAATCGGGCGAGTTGGCAGTAGAAATTGCGGAAAATAATTTAACCAAAATCCTTTTGCCGCAAGGTTTTAATGGCAAAGTGTTGTTTTATTTTTCGCCGCCGTGGTTCTGGCGCATGGCAGAAGTGCTAACTTTTTTATCTTTTCTTTTGTTGGTTTTTGCCATTTTCAAAATCAAGCAAAAATCCACGGTGAACGGGTAAAATTTTTCAAAATTTTTAAAGGTTGACCGTGGAAAAATGAAAAAACTCACCCTTTGCGTGCCGTGTTTTAACGAAGAAGCGGCAATTCCAATATTTTTGGAAAAAACCTTGCCGATTGTGGAATCCTTAAAATTGGCAGGCAAAATCACCGATTTTGAATTGCTGTTTATTGATGATGGTTCTACCGACTCAACACTTTCTTTAATGCAACAAGCGGCAGATAAAAACCCAAAAATCCGCTTTATTTCTTTTTCCCGCAATTTTGGCAAAGAATCGGCAATCATCGCAGGCTTGAAAAAATCAACAGGCGATTGGGTGGCGCTTTTGGATGTGGATTTGCAAGACCCGCCCGAATTGTTGCCGCAAATGTTGGAATGCGTTTTAAGCGGCAATTTTGATATGGCGGCAACGCGGCGCGTCACCCGCCAAAACGAGCCGATCGTGCGTTCTTTTTTTGCGCGGATTTTTTACAAAATCATCAATTTGTTTTCGGACATTCACATTGTTGATGGCGCACGCGATTTCCGCTTAATGTCGCGCCAAGTGGTTGATTCTATTTTGGAATTATCTGAACGCAACCGTTTTTCCAAAGGCATTTTTGCTTGGGTTGGTTTTCGCACCCAATATTTTGAATTTGAGAATGTGGCGCGCTCGGCTGGCCAAACCAAGTGGAATTTTTTAAAACTCTTGCGTTATGCCTTGGATGGCATCACCGCTTTTTCTACCAAACCTTTGGCGTTTGCAAGCTATTTGGGGTTGGCTTCGGTTATTTTTGCCATTTTGTTTATTGCTTTTATTATTTTGCGCCGTTTGATTTTTGGCGACCCTGTGCAAGGTTGGGCAAGTTTGACTTGCATTATCGCTTTTATCGGCGGCATTCAGCTGATGTGTTTGGGCATTATCGGGCAGTATTTGGCAAAAACGTATATTGAAACCAAGCAGCGCCCGCTTTATTTTATTCAATGCGAATCGGACAACGATTTTCCACGGTAAACAACAAAAATGTTTCAAAACGGTTTAGAAAATCTTTTAAAAGACAAAAAACGCTTGGATTTTTTGAAAACGCGGCGCGTTGGCTTGCTGGCGCACCCCGCATCGGTTGATAAAAATCTTAACCACGCTTTGGATCTTTTGATTAAATCGGGCGTTGCCATTAGCGCCGCTTTTGGTCCGCAGCACGGCATTAAAGGCGAAAAGCAAGACAATATGATGGAGTCGGAAGATTTTATTGACCCGCACTACCACATTCCAATGTTTAGCCTTTACGGTGCGGCAGGGCGCCGCTTAACACCGCAAATGCTTGATTCTTTTGATGTTTTATTGATTGATTTGCAAGATTTGGGTTGCCGCATTTACACCTTTTTAACCACGCTTTGTTACGCTTTGGAAGATTGCGCCGCAGCTGGTAAAAGCGTGTGGGTTTTGGATCGCCCAAACCCAGCGGGCAGAATGGTGGAAGGTTTAACGCTCAAACCCGCTTTTAAAAGTTTTGTTGGCGTTGATGAAATTCCAATGCGCCACGGCTTGACCTTGGGCGAATTTGCGCAATTTTATAAAAATCGCCATTCTTTAAATGTGGATTTACAAATCATCAAAATGCGCAATTATTGGGCGCTTGAAGCGTGGCCGAATCGCCCTTGGGTTAATCCAAGCCCCAATGCCGCAACGCTGAATATGGCGCGGGTTTACGGCGGCACGGTGTTTTTGGAAGGAACAAATTTGTCAGAAGGTCGCGGCACCACGCGCCCTTTGGAATGCTTTGGCGCACCTGATTTAAACATTGAAAAAATATTCCAAACCATGAAAAAAATCGCCAAAAAATCGGCATTGATAAAATGGCAAAACGCCATCAACGGTGCACTTTGGCGGCAGTGTTTTTTTGAGCCGACCTTTCATAAGTTTTCAGGCAAACGTTGTGCGGGTTTTTTTATTCACACGGATTTTGCCGATTTTAATCCTCAACATTTTTCGCCGTGGCGGGCAATGGCACTCTTTTTTAAAGCCGTGAAAATTTGCCATCCCGAATTTGCGCTGTTTCGCGACACGTCTTTTGTTTATGAATACGAACGCGGCAAATTGGCTTTTGATTTAATCTGCGGTTCCGAAATTTTGCGCGAATGGTTGCTTGATTCGACCGCCACGCCGCTTGATTTGGAGCCGCTTTTGCAAACGGATGAATCCCATTGGCAAAACATTCAAAAAGAATTTTTGCTTTATTAAAATCCACGGTAAACCGCTAATTTTTTTGAAAAAAATGAAACGCAAAACCTTTTTTTACGCTTTTCTTTTTGTGCTTTGCTTTTTTGCCATTGTGCTTTATTGGTTGGTTGAGTATTTGCGCCGTTTTTTTGGCACTTCCGACTTGGAAACGGTGTTTTTCCACTTGAAATTCCCCATGTTAAACGCCGGCAGTACCGTGATTTTGAATTTTCTCAACACCGTTTTGTTGCCCAGCGTCCTTTTTACCACGGCAATTTTTGTTGCACCGCGCATTTTCAAAATGTTGTTGCGTTTGCCTTTGCAAAACAAATTATTCCAACGTTTTTTGTTTTTTCTTTTTGCCGCAATGCTGTGTGCCTTGTGGCAAGCGTGGTTTTATTTGTCGCTACCTGTTTTTGGCGTTATTGCGCTTATTAGCTTTTTTTGGGTGGATATTGCCGCCGTTTTGCAACAAAGAAAAATAGCAACGCGTGCGGCACTCATCGCCCACTTGATTGTGATTGTTGGTGTGATTGGATTTTGCGGCCATTATGTTTCCAACAAATTCAACCTTTTGGAATTTATCAAAGCGCAATACGATTTTTCCGATTTTTATGAAAAAAATTATGTAAAGTTTGATGATTCCGCTTTAAAAGACTTCACACCCAAACAAAATTTGGTGGTGATTTTGGCTGAATCATTAACGCCAGCGATTCACTGGGCATTGAATATACCAACAGAAAAAAAAGAAGTGGCAGCTAGATTAGAAGACCCAGCACTCCCAAACTTGCACAAAATCTTGCGCCAAAACTGGTTTTTTGAAGCAGAAAATGCGAAGGGGGGGGTATGCTGGTTACGGCGGTTTAATCACGTTGATAAATACTTGGACGGTGGCAGGCTATGTTTCCCATTTGTGTGGTGTGCCTTTGCGAATGCCCATTGAAAGAACCGTTGCCCCGCGCGGCCCTTTTATGCAAAACGCGGAATGTGTGCCAGATATTTTTAAAAAAGCGGGTTATGCGCAAATTGCGGTAAGCGGCACGGATTGGCGATTTGCAGGGTTGGAGAATTTGTTTCAAACGCACGGTGTGAGCGTGCATGACTTGAAGTATTTCCAAGCGCAAAAAATGTTGCCGCCCACATTGCGAAGCGAATTTATTGGGATTCCTCTTGTTGGCGGAAACTCTTTTGGCGTTGTTTTGCCAAAAGAGGTGCAAGGTGCTGGCAACTGGGGAATTAACGACAAAACGCTTTTTAAACTTGCCAAACAAGAATTTTTGGATGCCACGCAAAAACAACAACCTTTTGTGATGTATTTGGCAACCATGGATACGCACGGCGAACCTTTTGAAAAAGAAAATCTCTCCTGCCCAGATTTGCCCAACAGCCGCATTGGCACTTACCAATGCGCCGACCGTTTAATTGCCGATTTTGTGGATTTTATTTCGCAAAACTCCAAAAACACCAGCATTGTGATTTTGGGGGATCATTCGCCCATCGTGGTGATGAATGAACATTTGCGTTCTTTGGCGATTAATGCCCTCACCACGCAAGAGCGCAATGAAATTAGAGATGGCAAAACAGACCAATATTTTGCGCCCGTCTACAACGCCTTTATTCATCCGCTTTTTGCCCAAACGGCAGAAAAAAGCCTAACCCACAATCGACAACTCACGCATTTTGATGTCGCCCCAATGTTGTTGGAATCGGTTGGCATTCGTTCAGATGCCTTTGCTTTGGGGCGCAACCCTTTGCGCGGCAAAACCTTGTTGGAAACAAGCTACCCTTATGAAGAATTTCAAAAAGAAATCAAACGGCGCAACCGTTTTTATGATGCGTTTTGGTAAAAAAAAATTAAAAATCCACGGTAAACCGCCAATTTTTTTGAAAATTTTTTGGCGTTGACCGTGGATTTTTTTAATCTAAAAACAAAACCAACGCCGCCATTGCCAAAACACCAATTAAAAATCCCCAATGGCTTTTGAAGCGTTCAAAGGATGGTAGCATTTCGTGGAAAAACACCCACAGCATGGCGCTGCCCGCAAAGGCAAGGGCAGTTGGCAACAACAAGTTGCCCGAGCTTTCCAAAAACACATTCAAAACAACGCCCAACAATGCGCCTGCCACTTCCACCCAACCGCTCAACAACGCCCAAAAAACTGCGCGGCCGCGCGGCATTCCAGCAGCGGTGAGCATTCCTGCCAACAGCGCGCCTTCGGGCAGGTTTTGCAAAGCAATACCCAAAGTGATGGCGGCAACATCAGATACGCCAACCGCCAAGCCTTCGGGCAGATTATGCAAGGCAAGTGCGCCGATAATTAAAAAAACGTTAATCGGCGTTTTGTTGGACAAATTTTCAATGTGTTCGTGCGGCGTGATGGCATCAATTTTTTGCATCACAAAAACGCCCAAAAACAAGGCGGCAAGCATTGCAACAGCAAGCTTGGGCAAAGGATTTTCTAAAAAAAGCAAACTTGATGGCAACAACAGCGAAAAAACAGCAGCGCCTGCCATCATCCCGCCGGATATGCCCAAAAACAACGGGCTTTGATTGCTTTTTGTGAAAAATAAAAAAGGCAGTGCGCCCAAAACCGTTGCCGAACCAGTCAAAAAGCTAATGAATAAGGATTTTTGGGCAGAAAAGGGCAGAAGTTGCCAAAATTGCCAAAACCACAGCGAGAAAAAAATTATCGGTAAAAACCACGCCCAACGTTTGATGATTGCCATTGTTGCCCTCGCTTTTTTTGATGTTTTTTAGAGTATAAAAAAGCGGGCGCGTTTTATCTAACTTGTTTTTTCAATCGTTGCGATTGAAAAAAACAAAATCCACGGTAAACGTGGATTTTTTTTTAAAAAATCCGCGTTTACCGTGGAAAATGTTTATTTTGTTGGATTTTTAGAAGATTCGGCGCTATTTTTTTCAGCAGAATTGGGCGATTCGGCAGATTTTGATGATTCTGGAATCAACGGATTGGGAATAACCACCGCATTTTTTGCCAACTCGGCTTTTAAAGCGGCGCAAGATTCCATCGTAATTTCGCGCGAGCGCAAGGTTTTGCATTGATTTTCAATGCCTTGGTTTTGTAATTCCGCAGGCAATTTTTGAAAATCCACCGCATCGCACACCAAGACCAACTGCGCTTGCAAGGTTTTGAGCGCTTCTAATTCTTTGGGCGTGCATTCTTCTGCGGCAAAGGCTAGCCCAAAGGCATTGGATGCCAAAAATGCGCATACAATCAAAGACTTTTTCATTTTTTTTACTCCAACAATTGCGCCGCCAACTCGTTGTTAAAGCCGTTGATTTTTTTCAAAACGGCAAGCGCATCGGATTCAGAAAAATCCTTTTGTTCCAACGCGCCTTTTTCTTCCACAAATTGCTGAATTTCTGCCAAATCCGTGTTTTTAAAGATTTCGGGGTTTTCTTGCGCTTCGTTGAGCAAGCCTTCCAATTCGTTAAATGCGCCTTTGAGTTCGTCAAAAGTGGCATCGGAACAAAAGTGCGCCGTTTTGTTTGCTTGGGCAGAATCGGAAATTGTTGGCGTGGCAGGCAAAGCGCTTTGATTTTCGGCGCTTGGCGTTTGTGCAAATGCTGCCGTTGCGCCAAAAATCAAAGCCAATAGCCATATTTTCATCGGCTGTTTTTTCATTGCGTTTTTTTAAGGTTAAAAGCGCAAATTAAAACGCAGGAAATGCCGCGCCGTCAAATTTTTCTTGAATAAATTGGGCGACTTCGGGTGATTGAAAAACTTCTTTCATCACTTTGGCTTTGGCGCTGTTTTCTTCACCTTTGCGCACCGCCAAAACCATCACGGCGTAGCGGTTTTCTTTGTCTTCCATAAAAATGCCATCTTTTTGCGGATTCAAACCCGCGCCCAAGGCGTAATTGGTGGTAACCACGCCCAAATCCACATCTTCTAGCGCGCGCGGCACTTGCGCGGCTTCCACTTCTTTGAATTTTAATTTTTTGGGATTAGCCACAATGTCCAAAGGCGTTTTTTGCGCCACTTTTTTAAAGGTTGCCAAACCCGCTTTTTCAAGCAAATCCAAGGAGCGACTTTCATTGGTGGGGTCGTTGGGCAACGCCACGGTGGCACCTTCTTTTAAATCTTTTAAGTCTTTGATTTTGTTGGAATAAATTGCCATCGGCAACACAACCACCGGCGCCAATGCCACCAACTGGGTGCCTTTGTTTTTGTTGAAATCTTCCAAAAAAATCACGTGTTGGTAAAGGTTGGCATCCAATTCTTTGTCGTTCAAAGCAAAATTGGGCGTGAGATAATCAGAAAATTCTTTAAAATCAAGCGCATAGCCGCGTTTTTCAAAAAGCGGTTGGGTAAAAGCTACAATTTCGCCGTGCGGCGTGGGCGTGGCGCCAATGGTGATTTTTTCCAAAGCAAAAGCGTTGAAAGCCAGCAAAGCCGCAAATCCTGCCAAAAAAACTTTTTTCAATTTCATTTTTGTATCCTTTAAAAAAAATCCACGGTCAACGTTCAAAAATTTTTAAAATTTTTTCAAATTTTTTTGGCGTTGACCGTGGATTTTTTAAATTTAAAAATCAAATTTAAAACGCTGGCACCACCGCGCCTTTGTAGCGTTCCAAAATAAAATCTTTGACTTTTTGCGTTTTTAAAGCATCAATCAACGCTTTGGTTTTGGGGGAATTTTCATTGCCGGCTTTGACCACCAAAATGTTCACATAAGGATTGTTTTGGGATGATTCTTGAATGAGTGAATCTTTTACCGGATTTAATCCCGAATCCATTGCGTAATTGGAATTGATTACCGCAAAATCCACATCTTGCAGCGCGCGCGGCACTTGCGCGGCTTCCAATTCTTTAAAATCAATTTTTTTGGGGTTTTCCACAATATCCAATTTGGTTTTTAAAACGCCGTCTTTGAATTTCACCACGCCTTGCGCGGCAATAATATCCAAAGCGCGCGCTTCATTGCTGGTGTCGTTTGGAATGGCAATGCTGGCACCTTCTTTGATTTCAAAGCTTTTGTGTTTTTTGCTGTAAACACCCATTGGTTCCAAATGAATGCCTGCGGCATTGACCAAATGGCCGTTTTTTTCTTTATTAAAAGCATCCAAATGCGGCGTGTGTTGGAAAAAATTGGCATCAATTTCGCCATTTTCCGTTGCCAAATTGGGTTGCACGTAATCGTTGAATTCTTTAATCACCAAATCAAAACCGAGCGCTTTTACATCCGTTTTGATAAATTCCAAAATTTCCGCATGCGGCACAGGCGTGGCACCAACGGTAATATTTTCAGCCGATGCGTTGCCCAAAAAAAGGGCAAGGGATGCCGCCAACAAGGATTGTTTGAAAAATTGCTTCATTTTTTTAACCTTTCCAAATTGAAAAAAAGAATAGTAAAGCAATTTAAAAAAAAACAAAGCGCAAAAATGGATTTTAAAAAATGCGTTTTGGCGTTTAACGTTTGGTGATTTTGTAAAAAAAGTTGCCCGCCATTTGCACCATTTGCACCAAAACCAAAAGCACAATGACGGTTTCAATCATAATGTCGGTTCTAAAACGCTGGTAACCATAACGCACCGCCACATCGCCCAAACCGCCGCCGCCAACAGTGCCAGCCATCGCTGAAAAGCCGATGACGATAATCAACGTTAAAGTCAAGCCATTGATTAAACTTGGCAAAGCTTCCACAAAAAGCACACGGCAAACAATTTGCGTGTTGGTGGCGCCATAACTTTTTGCCGCTTCAATCACATCTTGCCCCACTTCTTTTAAACTGGCTTCAATCATTTTTGCCAAATAAGGCGCAATGCCAAGTGTGAGCGGCACAATGGTGGCGGTGGTGCCAATGCTGGTGCCAACAATCAAGCGTGTGAAGGGCATTAAGATGATAATTAAAATAATAAACGGAAAAGAGCGCACCACATTGACCACAAAATCCAAAGTGGCATAAGCGCTTTTGTTTTCTTTTAAGCCGTTTTTGTCCCACAAAACCAAAAAAACGCCCGGGATAATTGCCAACAAAAAACCCAAAAAAGTGGAGACAAAACTCATATAAAGCGTTTCCACCAAGGCGGGACCGATGATTTGTAAAAAATGTTGTTCAATGCTGGCAAAATCCATTTTGTGCGCACAATTTTTGAAAAAAAAGCGAGTTTACCGTGGAAAATCGTTTTTGCGCCGATTTTTTAAAAAATCCAAAGCGGCAAAACGGCAAGAAGCTTGTTGTTTGGCGTTGAAAATTGCAATTTAAAATGGAAAAGAATCCATTAAATCTTGTTGGATTTTTTCCACGTTTTGTCTATCAACTGCGTAATTTTTGATAATCCATTCGGGCAGTTTTTCGGCATGTGGCAAAAGCGGTTCGTGTAACAAAAGCGGGCGGGGCGCTGTGCCAAAAACGGAATAATAATCGTGGAATTTGTATTCCCCGCCTAACAAACGCTCGCTTGCCGTGCTCCATATATTAGGAATGCCCAAGGAATCCGCCACAATCAAACCATGCAGGGCTGATGAGCAAATTGTTTCGCATTCGGCAATGCGCATTAAAACAGCAAGTGGGTCGGCTTCAAAATCAATGACAACCGCATTTTCAATGCGTTGTTGCAAGGCTTGGTAAATTGGAATTTCTAAGGGAAAATCCTTGGGAAATAAGCCGTCTACCCTCCTCCCGCAAAGTCAGGGCGGAGATTAAAACCGTGAATTTCCGTGTGGTGCGGAATAAAACCGATTTTGTATTTTTTGGTGATTGGATTGGCATCAATCAATTTTTCGGCAAGCAAACCTGCATCGCCCAAGACCACGTTTTTTAAAGGTTTTTTTGTGATGTTTTTTACTCTTTCCAAGGTCAATTTTCCACGCACGGCAAAAACTTCAACTGGGCGAAAAAAGATTTCAGGCAAACGCAAACGTCTGCGAAAACGTGTGTTAGGCGCTTGAATAAAACCCGTGCTCCAAATTTTGACGGGGTTTTGGTAAAAAGAACGGCGCAAACGAAAACGTGGAATGGTGCAAGGATACAAAAGCGCATCCAACAAACTGCCCACAAAAAACGCTTCGCAAGTTTCAGGCGATGCCCATTGTGTTTTTTGATGAAAAAGTTTTTCACACAACAGCGGGTTTAAAGCATCGCCAAAATTGGGCATTCCCGTCCACCAAAAAAGTTTAATTGCCATTTATTCTTCCTTTTTAATGTTTATTGTTTAAAACGTTCAAAAAGATTAAGCCACAATTCGTAATTTTGGCGGTGTTGGCGCAGAATAACTTCCAAAATAATGCCAACGCTTGCCAAAAGTAATGAAACCACAAACAAACCGCTTGCCACAATCAAGCTTGGAAAACGCGGCACAATGCCCGTTTGCAAATATTCGGCAAGAACCGGCACGCCCAAAATCAGCGAGAGCAACAATGCCAAAAGCGCCAAGGCGCCAAAAAAAATAAAAGGTTTGTAATCTTTGAACAACAGCGCGATGGTTTTAACAACCAAAAAACCATCGGTAAACGTGTTGAGTTTGGAAACACTGCCCGCAGGGCGATCGCGATAAGCAATGGGAATTTCTGCAATTTTGAAGTTTTTATCCACCGCGTGAATGGTCATTTCCGTTTCAATTTCAAAACCTTGCGACAAAACGGGAAAAGCACGCGCAAAAGCCGGCGAAAACGCCCTTAAACCCGTCATAATATCTGCCACGTTGTTGTGGAACAAATGGTTAATCAGCGCGCGCACCAAGCGGTTGCCGCTGTTGTGAAATAGACGCTTATTTTCGGTGAAATAGGTGGAAGAAAGTCTATCGCCAATTGCCATATCCGCGCCATCTTCTAAAACCGCGCGGGCGAGTTTTAATGCGTCTTCGGCGGGGTAGGTATCGTCACCGTCCGTTAAAATCAAGCAATCCGCGTGGATGGTGCGAAAAATCGTGCGAATCACATTGCCTTTGCCTTGGCGCGGTTCGGCAACAACCTTGGCACCTGCGGCTTTGGCAAGCGCGGCAGAATCGTCTGTGGAATTGTTGTCAAACACAAAAATTTTGGCAAGTGGAAAAACGGCGCGGTAGTCGGCAATCACTTTGGCGATGGTTTGCGCCTCGTTGTAGCACGGAATGCAAATGGCAACGCGGGAAGAATCGATCATTTTTTCTACGTTTAAAAAAAGACAAGATTTTACGATTTTCCACACTCAACCGTTATTTTTTTGAAAAAATTTGGCGTTGACCGTGGATTTTTGCTTTTATTTATCCACAAATTAGTTTTTAGCGTTTTTTAAAAAAGTCAAGCGGTCTGTGCTGGTTTTTTGAAGAAAATTTTTATTTTAAAATCAACAAGTTAAAAAAAGTGCGCACTTTTTAGGCACGACACTTTTTAGCCTTGATTCTTTTGGATTTTTTGGATGATTTTTCAACTTATCCACAGGCTTATCCACAGATTTTGTGGATAACTTTTTTTTAATTAGATTGCAAAAATCCACGGTCAACGGAATTTTATTTTGGAAAACTAGCCAAAAGGCTTGTGCTGATTTTTTTCCACAATACACTCAAAATGATGGCAAGCAGCACAAGTGCTACGTCCAGAGCGATAAGAAAACCTTCGGTTTTTAACCCCGTTTTGTAGCAAAGCCACCAACCGCCGAATAAACCAACGCCCCAAAATAAAATGATTTGGATAAGCATAGGAAACACCGTGATTTTGCAAGCCCTGAGCAAGTGCATAATCACCGTTTGAATGCTGTCAAAAAGTTGATACGCAGCGATAAAAACCAACAAGGGCGTGGCGATTGCGATAATGAGTGCGTTGTTGGTGTTGAGTTGCACGTAAAACTTGCCGAATAAAAAAATAGACGCGCAAGAAAGTGCGGCAATGCTTGTTGATAAGCCAAGCCCTGTTCTTGATGCACTCAAAAGCCGCGTTTGATCCTTGGCACCCAAGGCTTGGGCGGTCTCAGCCATCACCGCAACGGCGATGGATAGCGGAATAATATAAAGAATGGATGCCAAGCCGCCCAACACGCGATAAGCGCCAACGGCTTCTGCGCCCAAAGGTGCAAGCAAAATGGAAACCAAAACAAAAGCGCTTGATTCAATGCAGTTGGTCATTCCCATTGGTAAACCAACTTTGAGCAAACGCAACCAACGTTTTTTGTTTGGCAAATACCATTTACCAAAGATTTGCAAGTGTTTGGCATCACGGCTTTTGAGTGCCCAAAACGCTGCCAAAACCAACATCAAATAATTCAAAATCACATTGGATATGGCGCAACCCAACAACCCCAAAGGTTCATTAAAACCTTTTAATGCCAAAAAGCTTGCAAGAAAAATGTGCAAAATCAGCGCAATTAAGCCAATGCGCAATAACACTTTCACCAAACCAAGTGCGCTACAAAAGGCGTAAAAGGTGCGGTAAAGCAGTGCGGCGGGCAAACCAAAAGCGAGGATTTTTAAATACAAGCGTGCTTTTTCGTCAATTTCTGTGGGCATTGTGGAGAGTTTTAAAAACCAATCGGGGTAAATCAACAACAACACGCCCGGAATAAAGACCAAAAAGGTGAGCCAAACGGCTTGTTGCAACATTAAAGCGGCGGCGCGCTCGTGCCCAGCGCCGTAGAGTTCAGCCGACAAAGGGGCGACTGCTTGCAACACGCCAAAAAGCGTAAATTCCACCACAATAAAAGCGCCAGAACCGATGGCTACCGCTGCCAAATCGGTGGTGTTGAAATGCCCCAAAATGACGGTGTCGGCAAGCGCCATCAGCATTGCGGCAATTAAGGAAATAAAAATGCCCCACGCCTGCGCCAAAATGTAGCGCGGCATTCTTTTGTTAGGAATGCGAAAGATTTTGCAAAACATTGCGAAAAATGGTGATTAGGCAAAACTTGGCAAGGTTTATTTTGTTCCCGTTGAGCCAAAACCGCCTGCGCCCCGCGCGCTGGGCAAAAAATCAGCAACTTCCACAAAATTGGCGTGCAACACCGGCACAATCACCATTTGTGCAATGCGGCAAAAGGGTTCAATGGTGAAATCAGAGTGGCTTCGGTTAAAAAGCGAGACTTTGATTTCGCCTTGGTAATCGGAATCAATAACGCCCGTGCCGTTACCCAAAACAATGCCGTTTTTGTGCCCCAAACCTGAGCGCGGGAAAATCAGCGCCATTACTTCTGGGTTTTGTAAATAAATTGCCAAACCTGTTGGAATCAAAGCTGATTCGCCTGTTTTTAAAATGAAAGGCGCATCCAAACAAGCGCACAAATCCAAACCCGCCGCGCCGCTTGTTTGGTATTGCGGCAGAAAATCGCGGATTTTGGGGTTCAAAATTTTGAGTTCAACATTGAGCAACATAAAAAATCCTTTTTTCCACGGTAAACCTTTAAAAATTTTCAAAAAAAATCTGCGTTTACCGTGGATTTTTCCACGAGTCTTTGAGTGAGACTGTGCGGTTAAAGGCAAAATCATCCATTAAATCGCGCACAAAATAACCGTGGCGCTCAAATTGAAACACCTCGCCACGATTGGCATTTTTCAAAGCGGGTTCTATTTTGGCGATGATTTCGGTTTTGGATTGTGGATTCAAATCACTTAAAAAATTGCCTGAATCAACGCCCGGAATTTCGGTTGAAAATAAGCGGTCAAAAAGCCGAATGGGCGCATCAACACAATCAAAAAGCCAATGGATATTGCCTTTGACCTTCACCGAATCCGCGCCAGCGGTGCCAGATTTGGTGTTTTCTAAAATTTTGGCAAAAACGCGAACAATGTTGCCGTTTTCATCTTTTTCAAAACCCGTGCATTCAATCACATAAGCGTAACGCAAGCGCACTTTGTTGCCCACAAAAAGTCGGCGAAAACCTTTTTGCGGGTTTTCCATAAAATCATCCATTTCAATCCACAATTTTTTGCCCAACAAAATTGGGCGTTTTCCCCATTCTGGTTTTTGTGGATGATTGGGCGCAAAACATTCTTCGGTTTGGTTTTCGGGGTAATTTTCCAAAATCAATTCCAAGGGATTCAAAACCGCAATGCGCCGCGGCGCATTTTCGTTTAAAACTTCCCGCTGGCAGTCTTCAAAAAGAGAATAATCAATTAAAGAATCCGATTTGGAAATGCCAATTCTTTGGGCAAATAAGCGAATGCCTTCTGGGGAATAACCGCGGCGGCGCGCGCCAGCCAAGGTGGGCAGCCTTGGGTCATCCCAACCTTCTACGTGTTTTTCTTGAACCAGTTGGATGAGTTTGCGTTTGCTCAACACAATGTGCGATAAATTAAGCCGCGAAAATTCATATTGTTTGGGCAGCGGTTCTTGCACCAAACCACCCATTGCCAAATGGTTTAAAAGCCAATCGTAAAACGGGCGCTGGTCTTCAAATTCCAACGTGCAAATGGAGTGGGTAATACATTCCAAGGCATCTTCAATGGGATGCGCAAAGGTATAAAGCGGATAAACGCAATATTGATTGCCCGTGTTGTGGTGATGCGCGTGGCGAATGCGGTAAATCACTGGGTCGCGCAAATTCAAATTGGGGTGCGCCATATCAATTTTGGCGCGCAAAACGTGCGCACCGTCTGAAAAATGCCCACAACACATACCGCGAAAAAGCGCCAAATTTTCTGCAATAGAACGCTCGCGAAAAGGCGAATCTTTGCCTTTTTCCGTTAATGTGCCGCGATTTTCTCGCATTTCATCAGTTGTTTGGCTATCCACATACGCCAAACCTTTGGAGATTAAATAGCGCGCGCATTGCAGCATTTCTTCAAAATAATTGCTTGCCCAAAATTCGTTCTCATTCCAGTTGCAACCCAGCCACGCCACGTTTTCTTTAATGGCTTGAACGTATTCTTCGTTTTCTTTTTCGGGGTTGGTATCGTCAAAACGCAAATGGCAAACGCCGTTAAACTCTTTTGCTAATCCAAAATTGAGCAAAATGGATTTGGCATGCCCCAAATGCAAATAACCGTTGGGTTCTGGCGGAAAACGTGTGCGGATTTTTGCCACATCTTTGCTGCCTTCTTCTTGTGCGCTTAAAAGTCCGGGTTTGCCGCACCAGAGGCGATTTTTAAATTTATCTTGTGCCAAATCGTTTTCAATAATGTTGCGGATAAAATTGGGCGCAATGTTCGTCATTGATGAAATTCTCAAATAAAAAACAAAGAATTTTAAACGAAAGGTTTAAAATTTAAAGTTTTCCACGGTCAACCTTAAAAAATTTTAAAAAAAATTTTTTGTTGACCGTGGAAAATTTAAAATAATGCCTTTCATTTTGTTTTGTTGATTTTGTGTAGGAGGAAAAATGGGATTTTTATCTGGCAAACAATTGGTGATTACGGGCGTTTTGTCCAAACATTCCATTGCTTATGGCATTGCCAAAGCGTGCGTGCGTGAAGGCGCGCAAATTGCTTTAACCTACCAAAATGAGCGCTTTTTGGAACGCATACAAAAATTTTCCAAAGAATTGGGCGATGCGCCCGTTTTTCCATTGGATGTGACCATCGATTCTCAAATAGACGATTTGTTCAAAGGAATCAAAAATTTATGGGGCGGTTTGGATGGCTTGGTGCATTCCATTGCTTTTGCGCCATCGGAATCCATTGAAGGCGATTTTTTAAACGGTGCTTCGCGCGAGGCTTTTCGCATTGCGCACGATGTGTCTGCTTATAGTTACGTTGCGTTGGCAAAGGGCGCGCGACATTTGATGCAAGGGCGCAAAAATCCAAGTTTGTTGGCTTTAACCTATTTGGGCGCGGTGCGCACCATGCCCAATTACAACACAATGGGCTTGGCAAAGGCGAGTTTGGAAGCGGCGAATCGTTATTTGGCATTTTGTTTGGGGCCAGAAGGCATTCGCGCCAATGCGGTGTCAGCCGGACCAATCAAAACCTTGGCGGCTTCGGGCATTGGCAATTTTGGCAAATTGTTGGCTTACAACGCGCACCACGCACCGCTTCGCCGCAATGTAACCATTGATGAAGTGGGCAATGCCGCGGCGTTTTTGTTATCGGATTTGGCAAGCGCCATCACGGGTGAAGTTTTGTATGTGGATGGCGGCATCAATACAACGGCGTTGGGCAACACCGATCCTTTGTAGTTTTCAAAAAAAACTTTGTTTACCGTGGAAAATAACCGATGACTGACGATATTGCCGTTGAAGAAGACAGCACCATTGCAACGCTTACCCGCATTAAGCCGCCGCCTTTTTACCGTGTGGATTTGTTGAACGACAACTTCACAACCATGGATTTTGTGGTGATGATTTTGCAAAAAATCTTCAAACACAATTTGGAAGAGGCACAGCGCATTATGTTGCAAATCCACAATGACGGGCGCGGCTCTTGTGGTGTTTATACGCTGGATATTGCGCAAACCAAAGTGGCGCAAGTGAAAGATTTGGCGCAAAAGGCAAATTTTCCTTTGCAATGCGTGATGGAGAAAGAAAAAGAATGATTGCCGATGATTTTGAAACCAGTCTGCACCGCGCTTTGTTGGATGCCAGAGCCCGCCGCCAAGAGTTGGTAACGGTGGAGCATTTGTTGTTGTCTTTGTCGCAAGAATCTGGCGTGCGCAAGGTGTTGATTGCTTGCGGTTTGGATTTGGATAATTTTCAGCGGGAATTATCAGCTTTTATTTCAGAGACGAATCCAGCCGTAGACTCTCAAAATTCTTTTGAAACGCAACCAACACTGGGTTTTCAGCGGGTTATTCAACGTGCTATTTTGCAAGCGCAAATGCTGCATCACAACTCGGAGGTTACTTCTTTTGATGCTTTTTTATCCATTTACAATGAGCGCGATTCGCACGCTTTGTATTTTTTAAAAAAATACGGCATTTCAAGATACAACGTCTTAACCCACGTTTATACCGAATACCGCACCAAAAAGAAAAATCCGGGCGTTTTTGGCAGAACGCGCGAAGAACGCATTGCCGCGCAACCCAAGCGCGATCCGCAGGAATTTTGGGGGTTTTTGCGAAAACGTTACAGCGATGAAAATGTGATTGACCCCGCCACAACGGCGCCAATGCCGCCGCCCAAAAAAGAAGAAAGACAGCCCGATATTTTGGAATTATTCACCCAAAATTTGAATATGTTGGCGCATATGGGGCAAATTGATCCTTTAATTGGGCGCGAAAAAGAATTAAAACGCGTGATGCAAACGCTTTGCCGCCGCCGCAAAAATAATCCTTTGTTGGTGGGCGAGGCGGGCGTTGGCAAAACCGCCATTGCCGAAGGTTTGGCGTGGGTTATTGAAAGCGGCAATGCGCCCGAGGTGTTGCGTGATTCGGAGATTTTTTGGTTGGATTTGGGCGCGGTTTTGGCAGGCACCAAATACCGCGGCGATTTTGAAGCGCGCTTAAAAAAGATTTTGCAAGCGTTAAATCAGCGCAAAAACGCCATTTTGTTTATTGACGAAATCCACACCATCATTGGCGCGGGCGCCGGCGGCAACAGCGCATTGGATGTTTCTAATCTTTTAAAACCTGCTTTGTCATCTGGCCAACTGCGTTGCATTGGCGCGACCACTTTTGCCGAATACCGCAAATGTTTCAGCAAGGACGCGGCGCTTTCGCGCCGTTTTCAAAAAATAGACGTAGAAGAACCAACCATTGCGGATAGCATCGCCATTTTAAAAGGCTTAAAAAAACAATTTGAACAACACCACAACGTGCGCTACACCACATCCGCTTTGGAATCGGCAGTGAAATTATCCGCGCGGTTTATGACGGATAAAAAACTGCCCGACAAAGCCATTGATGTGATTGACGAAGCCGCCGCCGCGCAACGCATTTTAAAACGGCAGAAAAAGCAAATTGGAAAAATTGAAATTGAAGAAACCATTGCCCAAATGGCGCATATTCCGTCAACCAATGTGAATAGTGATGACAAACGCGTTCTCAAAAACTTGGGCAACAATTTGAAAAAAGTTATTTTTGGGCAGGATAACGCCATTGATTGCTTGGAGCGAGCCATCAAAATGGCGCGCGCGGGCTTAAACCGCCCGCAAAAACCGGTGGGCGCATTTTTATTTTCTGGCCCCACGGGTGTGGGCAAAACCGAGGTGGCGCGCCAACTTGCTTTTTTGTTGGGTGTGGAATTGTTGCGTTTTGATATGTCGGAATATATGGAAAAACATTCCGTTTCGCGCTTAATTGGTGCGCCGCCCGGTTATGTGGGTTTTGAGCAAGGCGGTATTTTAACGGATGCGGCGGTTAAAAATCCTTATGCCATTTTTTTGTTTGATGAAATTGAAAAAGCGCATCCCGATGTGTTTAACATTTTTTTGCAAGTGATGGATCACGGCACTTTGACCGACAACAACGGCAGACGCGCGGATTTTCAACAAGCCATTTTGATTATGACCACCAACGCGGGCGCGCAAGATTTGCAAAAAACGGCAATCGGTTTTTTGCCGCAAGCGCAAAAAGCAGGCGATGAGATGAAGGAAATCAAGCGTGTTTTTTCGCCGGAATTTCGCAATCGTTTGGATGCCATTGTGCCGTTTGCGCCATTGACGATGGAAATGATTTTGCGCGTGGTTGATAAATTCTTAATGGAATTGGAATCGCAACTACACGAAAAACGCGTGGACGTGCAATTTGGCGATGCGCTGCGGCAAATGTTGGCAGAAAAAGGCTTTGACCCACAAATGGGCGCGCGCCCAATGGCACGCTTAATCAATGAGCGCGTGCGCGCGGCATTGGCGGACGAATTGCTCTTTGGGCGCTTGCAACACGGCGGCAGCGTGATTTTGGACTACAACGCAAAGTCCGACACCATCACCACCACATTTGAAGAAGACGAAAAACTTGAAAAAACCGAGAATGAGCCCAGTTTGGCGTATTAAAACAAGCATTATTTTTTGAAAAAAATCAACGTTTACCGTGGAAAAATGAAAAAACTTGCTTTTTTGCTGATACCGTTTTTTTTAACCGCGTGCGGCGATTCTAAAAATGCTGATTCGTCAGCGCTTTCTGATTCGGCGGCTGAACTTGTTCAAAAAACGCCCTTGCGTGGTTTTTTGCCGCCTGAAAATTTAAGCGAAAAATTAAACGAAGCGCCGATTGAAAAACCCGACTCGGAATTTGCAAAATTTGTAGAACAAAGCCCATTCGGTGTGATTTTGCCGCCAGCAGATATTTTGGGCGATTTAAACCGCGCGCCCGACCCAAAAGAAATGGAACGCATTCAACGTTCACAAGAAATGTTGCAGAAATTTTTGGCATCGGATAACCAAGAAAAACAAAAAACCGCCGAGCGCACTTTAAAAGAATTTCTGCAAATTGCCCCGCTTACAAAATCTATAAAATCCAAAAAAGACAATTTTGCCAACCAAGGCGATTTTGAGCGGGAAGAATAAGCGCCAATTACCAAACAATTTTTGCTGAAAGTTGTGTCTTTTTCTTAAAAACAAAAATCCACGGTAAACCTTCAAAAAAATTCAAGGTTTACCGTGGAAAATCGTTTAAAAAACGCTTTTTTAGGAAAGCCGTTAATTATTTTTTCGCATCGGTTTTTTCAGCATCAGCGGTTTTTTCAGCATCAGCGGCTTTTTCAGCAGCGGCATCGGTTTTTTCCGCAGCAGGTGCGCTTGCATCTTTGGCGGCATCGGCTTTTTGAGCGTCAGCTTCTTGTATTTGGGCGGTTTGTTCTTTCATTGTTTCGGCGGCAGCATCGGCAGGTTCAGCGGCAAAGGCGGGGGTAACACTCATCGCCAACACGGACAAAGCAATCAAAGCTTCTTTTTTCATTTCAATTTCTCCTTAGGTGTTAAAAAAAGTATCTTCGTTAAAAGACGGGCTAATGGTAACGCGCCAGCCGCAACCGATTGTTTTTTTTGTGTTGAATTTTCTTCAACTACTTTAAGTTTTTGTTACAAAACCCCACGTCAAATAAATATTTTTTCAAAAAAAAACAATGGGTTAGCGTTTAAAACTATTTCAAAAAATACGCATTTGTTACCAAAATCCACCTTAAAGAAAGATTTTTCAAAAAAAATAATGGTTTACCGTGGAAAATCGCCAAAAAACTTTCCAAAAATTGCGATTTTGTTACAAAAACAAACGCAGAAGAAAGATTTAAAAAAAGAAAGCTTTGGCGTTGAAAACCGCCCAAAAAAAACCGCCCAAAAAGGCGGTTTTAAAAAAATTAAAAAATGTATAAAACAATTATTTTTTCAAAGTTTCAGCGGCGGCATCAACTTTTTCAACCATCGCATCTTTCATTTCACCTGCTGTTGCGGCGGCAGATTCGGCTTTTTCAACCACGGCGTCTTTCATTTCACCTGCTGTTGCGGCGGCAGATTCAGCGGCGGCATCAGCTTTTTCAGCCACGGTGTTTGCCGCCTCGGCAAGTGCTTCTTTGGCAGCATCTACTGTTTCAGCTGTGCTTTCGGCGGCAGGCGCTTCGGTGGCGGGTTGTTCGGCTTCGGGTGCCATTTCGTTTTCAACGGCATTGGCATTGTTAGCAGGCGCAGGTGCGCTTGTTTCTGTGGCAGGTGCATTTGTTTCTGCGGTGGGTGCGGCTTGTTCGGAGCAAGCGCTCAAAGCCAAAACGGAAAGTGCAACCAAAACTTCTTTTTTCATCTCAACTCCTAGGGTTAAAAAAACGCATAAGGTAGCGCAAAATTATTGAATATTAAAGCGCTTTAAGTTTTTGATTTTGTAACGTGATTTTTAAAAATACCAAAAAATCGTTAACATTAGCGACTTTGTTTATTTGATTTTTTTATGCTTTTAAAGATTGAATCCCTTGATTTAAAAGGTCAAGGTGTTGCGCACGATTGTGATGGCAAAACCATTTTTGTGGAAGGCGCCTTGCCGTTTGAAGTTGTTGGCGCCAACATTTTTCGGCAGAAAAAAAATTTTGCTTTGGCAAAAATCGCCCACGTTTTAAAAGCTTCACCTGCAAGGGTTTTGCCTGAATGTCCGCATTTTGGCGTGTGCGGCGGTTGTGTGATGCAACATTTGGCAACGGATTCGCAACTGGCTGTGAAATCACGGGTTTTGGAAGATGCGCTGAAATTTATTGGCGACGTGCAAGCGCAAACGTTTTTTGCGCCAATTGCGGGAACGCCGTGGCATTATCGCCACCGAGCCCGTTTGAGCGCGCGTTTTGTTGCCAAAAAAGGCACGGTTTTGGTTGGCTTTCACGAGAAAAAAAGCAGTTTTATTGCCGATATCCAAAGCTGCGCCATTTTGCCGAAGAAAATCTCTAATTTGTTGATTCCATTGCGCAATTTAATCGGCGCACTTTCTATTTTTGAGCATATTCCGCAAATTGAACTTGCTGTGGGCGATGCAATGACGGCGCTTGTTTTGCGCATTTTGGCGCCACTTTCTGATGCTGATGAAACTTTATTAAAAGAATTTGCCGATTTTCATAACGTTGTTTTTTATTTGCAAGAAAAGGGGCCGGACACCGCACGGCGTTTTTACCCGTTGGATAACCAAGAACTTTTTTATACACTTCCCGAGTTTGATTTAAAAATCCATTTTCAGCCGACCGATTTCACGCAGGTGAATCACGCCGTCAACCGCATTTTGGTGCGCCGAGCGTTATCACTTTTGAATCCACAAAAAACCGACCAAATTGCTGATTTTTTCTGCGGTTTGGGCAATTTCACGCTACCAATTGCCAAAAGCGCCGCGCAAGTTTTGGGCATTGAAGGCAACGCTGCTTTAATTGCGCGCGCCAAAGAATCCGCCAAAATCAATGGTTTGGCGAATGCTGATTTTGCCGTTGCCAACCTGTTTGAAGAATCATTTTTTGCGGATTTTGATTTTTCGCGTTTTAATAAATTGTTGATTGACCCGCCGCGCGAAGGGGCAATTGCGCTTGTGAAAGCCTTGCCTGAAAACGATTTTGCGCCAAAAAGAATTGTTTATATTTCCTGCAATCCTGCCACACTCGCGCGCGATGCCGCCGTTTTGGTGCATTGCAAAAATTACATTTTGCGCGGGGCTGGCGTGGTCAATATGTTTTCGCACACGGCGCATGTGGAATCGCTTGCGGTTTTTGAAAAAAATCAAGGGTTGACCGTGGAAAATCGCCATGCGCATTGATAAAGAACCCGCTTTTATTTTGCATGCGCGTTTTTATAAAGAAACGAGCTTGCTGTTGGATGTTTTCACCCAAAACCACGGGCGCTTGTCAATGATTGCCAAGGGCGCTCGCCGTCCGCACTCGGAGTTGCGCGGCAAATTGTTGTCTTTTCAGCCTTTGGAAGTTGGCTTTTATGGCAAAAACGAACTTAAAAACTTAACCCGCGTGGAATGGCAAGGCGGCGTGCCACTGCCGCAAGGCGAGGCGCTTTTTTGCGCCTATTACGCCAACGAATTGTTGCGCTTTTTTTTGCAACCCGCAGATTCCAACGCGCGCTTGTTTGAAGAATATTTTCTTTTAATTTCAGCCTTGGGCGCGCCTTTAAACGCCCAAGATTTAGAAAAAAACCTGCGCAATTTTGAAGTTGCCCTTTTAAAACTTTTGGGCTATTCGCCTTTTTGGGGGCGGGATTCCAAAGAACGCGAAATTGTGGCAAATTGCACTTACCGTTATCAATTAGAAAACGCAACCTTGTTGCCTGAAACGGCGGAAAACGCCGAATCTAGCGAAGATTTTTTGCTAAACGGCATTGTGTTGAGCGGCCAAACGCTCATTGATTTGAGCCGCCGAGAATTTGAAAACCCCGCCACGCGCCGCGAGGCAAAATTTTTAATGCGGCGCATTTTTGCTTACCACTTGGATGGCAAAAACTTTTTAAGCCGTGAAATTTTGCGCGAAATGCACGGGTTTAAAAATGTTTAAAGTATTGATTTTTTTAGTGTTTTTAAGCGCTTGCGCCACACCTTGGAACAATCCTTACCCCGCAGGTTGGGAAGAGCACAACGCTTTATTTTCCGCTTTCACCGACCGCCCGAGGCATTTGGATCCTGCCAAGGCGTATGATGAAGTCTCACTGACTTTTATTGCGCAAATTTATGAAGCGCCTTTGCAATACCATTATTTGAAGCGTCCTTATACTTTGATTCCTGCCTTGCTTGTTGGTATGCCGAGCGTGGAATTTTTTGATAAAAACGGCAAAAAGCTAGCGCCCAATGCGCCAATTCAAACAATCGCTGAGAGTCGTTATCGCTTGATTTTAAAGGAAAATTTGCGTTTTCAGCCGCATCCTATGTTTTCCAAAACGCCTTGGAATCCAAAAATGCCTTGGGAAAATTTTAAGGAAAACGCCACGCGCGCGGTAACTGCTAACGATTTGGCGTATGCCATCAAACGCTTGGCAAGTCCTGCGGTCAACTCCCCAATTGCGCCTGTGATGGCTGAACACATTGTGGGTTTTGCTGATTTTTCTGAAAATTTGAAAAAAAATTCAGGTTTACCGTGGAAATTAGAAGATTTGGCAATGTCGGGCTTGAAAATTATTGACAACCAAACCCTTGAAATCCGCATTATCGGCAAATATCCGCAGTTTTTGTATTGGCTTGCGATGCCGTTTTTTGCGCCTATTCCTTTTGAATCGGAGGCGTTTTTTTCTGCGCCCAATATGGCGCAAAACAATTTGTCGCTGGATACTTGGCCGGTTGGCACGGGCGCTTATTTGATGCTGGAAAACGATGCGAACCGCCGCATTTTGCTAGAAAAAAACCCGAATTTTAGAGATGAAACTTACCCTTGCGAAGGCGAAGAGTCGGATGAAAAAAACGGTTATTTAACCGATTGCGGCAAAGCTTTGCCGCAAATTGAGCGTTTGGTTTTTTTTCGTGAAAAAGAAGCCATTCCGTATTGGAATCGCTTTTTGCAAGGATTTTACGATGCCAGCGGCATTTCATCCGACCAATTTGATTCTGCCGTGCAAATGGATGTGGGCAGAATTGATCTTAGTCCCGCTTTAAAAAAGAAAGGCATTCGCTTTACCGAATCGGTTAGAACGGCAACTTTTTATATGGGCATCAATATGCAAGACCCAATTTTGGGCACAAACAAAAACCTTCGGCAGGCGTTAAACGTGGCTTTGTCGGCAGAAGAATACATTGCCATTTTTTTAAACGGGCGCGCAATTGTTGCGCATAGTCCAATTCCACCTTCGTTTTTTGGTTACGATGAAGCGGATTTTAACCCGCATACCCACATTGTTAAAAACGGCAAAATTGTTAGAAAACCCATTGAAGTGGCGCGCGATTTGATGGCCAAAGCGGGTTATCCCAAAGGTCGCAACATTAAAACAGGCGAGCCGCTGGTTTTATATTTGGACACCACATCGGCAGGTTTGGGTTCAAAATCGCAGTTGGATTGGCTAACAAGGCAATTGGGCAAAATCGGCGTGCAGTTGATTGTGCGCGCCACCGATTTCAACCGTTTTCAAGACAAATTGCGCCGCGGCGCCGCGCAGTTGTTTTATATCGGTTGGAATGCGGATTATCCCGACCCGGAGAATTTTTTCTTTTTGTTGGATTCCCAAAATAGTGTGGCAAAGGGCGGCGACAATTACACGCAATACAAAAGCGCCGCTTTTGATGCCCTTTACCAAAAATTGCGCAATATGGAAAACACAACCGAACGCTTGAAGCTAATTAAAAAAGCCAAAAGCGTTTTGCAAAACGATGCGCCGTGGATTTTTGCTTTGCATCCCAAAGATTACGTTTTAACGCACGAATGGCTCAAAAACAAAAAACCGGGCAGTGTGATTAACAATGGCTTGAAATACCAACGCGTGGATTACAAACTGCGCGCCAAGCGCCAAAAACAATGGAATGCGCCGATGATTACGCCGCTTATTATTTTGGCGGTTTTGCTTGTTTTGGCAATTATCGGTTTTTTTTATTTGCAACACAAAACACAAAAACGCACGCTGCTTGATTAAAATGCGTGTTTTTATAGCCTAAAAAAAGAAGAAGAGTGTTATGCCCGAAACCCGCTTAACCGATACGCAAGACTTGCACGATCGCCTCAACACCGTGCAAACGCTTTTGACGCGTCAGCAGGTTTTAGAAGAATTAACCGATAGCGATTCTCCCAAGCCCTATTTCCAAGAATTGCGAGAATTGCTCGCCGCCATGCACTCGGCGGATATTGCCTACATTTTGGAGGCTTTGCCTTTGGAAGAACGGCTGATTGTGTGGGATTTGGTCAAGGCTGAGCGGGACGGCGAAATTTTGTTGGAAGTCTCTGATGCCGTTCGGGATAGCCTAATTGATTCAATGGCAAAAAACGAGCTTGTTGCCGCCGCACAAAACTTGGATGCCGATGAAATTGCAGATTTGGCGCCAGCGCTTCCCCACGGCGTGATTGATGACGTTTACCGCCAACTCTCCTCTGAGGAGCGCCAACGCTTGCGCTCGGCAATGTCGTATCCAGAAGAAGCGGTCGGCTCGCTGATGGATTTTGATTTGCTGACCGTTCGCGAAGACGTAACGCTAGAAGTTGTTTTGCGTTATTTGCGCTTTTTTGATGAGCTGCCGCAACATTCGGATGCCATTTTTGTGGTTGACCGCGCGGAACATTTAAAAGGCATTTTAAGCTTAGAACACTTGCTGATTAACGACCCGGATACGTTGGTATCTGATGTGATGGCGCGCGATTTTGTGCATTTGTCGCCCAATGATGATGCTTCTGATGCCGCCGAAACTTTTCAACGTTACGATTTATTATGCGTGCCTGTTGTTGATTCCGAATCCAAACTATTAGGGCGCTTAACCGTCAATGAAGTGATGGACTTCATCAAAGACGAAGCCGAAGACGTGCAACTGGCGCAAGCGGGCTTAAAAGAAGGCGAGGACGTGTTTGCCTCGGTGTGGGATTCGGTTAAAAACCGCTGGCATTGGCTTGCCATCAATTTGGTGACGGCTTTTATCGCCAGCCGTGTTATCGGCGCTTTTGAAGATGTGATTGCGCATTTGGTGGCACTTGCCGCCTTGATGCCGATTGTGGCGGGCATTGGCGGCAATTCGGGCAACCAAACGATTACGATGATTGTGCGGGCAATTGCCATTGGTCAAGTGCAGCCCGATGCGATGTGGCGCTTATTAAAAAAAGAACTCGCCGTGGCACTGCTTAACGGCTTAATTTGGGGCAGTATTTTGGGCGTTGTAACGTTTTTTCTTTATGACAGTTTGCCGCTTGCCCTTGTTTTGGTTGCCGCAATGACTTTGAATTTGTTGCTCGCTGCTTTTGCTGGCGTTGGCATTCCACTGCTTCGCCAACGTTTTGGTTTTGACCCCGCCATGGGCAGTTCGGTTCTTATCACCGCTTTAACCGACTCCGGCGGATTTTTTATATTTTTAGGCTTGGCAACTGTTTTTTTAAATTAAAAAAATCCACGGTGAACCGATTATTTTTTTCAAAATTTTTTGCTGTTTACCGTGGAAAATCTTATTTTTTGGTAAATTCACCTGCCGTGGCGTATTCACTGCTCACATCGGTGTAACTGTTAATATCA
>ERZ1035025.475-NODE-475-length-27183-cov-9.430551_pt1 | contig 27183 bp, 29 predicted proteins | sample MGYA00520619_ERZ1035025 | MGnify/ENA primary metagenome ERZ1035025 (study PRJEB33766, sample SAMN09781742) | gut metagenome | biome: gut microbiome | host: Homo sapiens | place: Madagascar | study: EMG produced TPA metagenomics assembly of the PRJNA485056 data set...
ATCTGTTCAGACAGTAGAAAGAGCTTAATGGATATATGCTTCTGAGTACAGACACCTTCGAAAGACTGGGCAGTATGTTTGATCATCTCCTGAATATCAAAGGAAGTTTTATTGAGCAGGAGCTCTTTTGTATCAAATTCGTTCAAAGTAAGAAGATCCGTTGTCAGGTCAGTCAGTCGTTCCGTTTCGAAGAGAATGATATTTAAGTATTTCTCATGAAGCTCTGGTGGGATTGTTCCGTCTGCCATTGCTTCTACATAACCCCTGATTGAAGTCAACGGAGAACGGAAATCGTGGGATACATTTGCTACGATCTTTTTCTGATAATCATCAGAATCCTTCAGTTGTGCAGCCATAAAATTCAGTGATGCGGATAAATATCCGATCTCATCATGCCTGTTTACCGGAATCTCGTAATCCAGATTGCCCATGGCATATTGCTTCGCAGCTTCTGTGATCAGCAACAATGGACGATGGACGAAGAAATGGAACCCGAGCAGGAAGATGAAGGACAACAGGAAAATAACTCCAAGAGAAATATAAACCGGAACCATCAGCGTGCGGCATCTTTCGTTGATCAGAGAGACAGGGCTGTGAATGATCAGATATCCCTTTGTATAAAATCCCTGTGTGACAGGAGCCATTACAGTAATCATATCTTCCTGAAAATAATTATGATAGGTTCCGATCATGTACTGGTTGCTCCCGATTTCGGCCGGATCAAAATTATTGACTGATTGTGGTGCAGTAGTATCCTTCAGGTTGGCAGAGGTGATCATTGTACCATCTTTTTCAACAAACCACAGAGAAGAATTAAGATACGTCTTCATAGCAGACAACTGAGAATGAACAGCCCAGCTGGAAGATTCGTTTGAAAAATAGGAAGGCAGATAATTATCTGCAATCATGGTTGCTTCTCTGTATAATGTCTGTGAAGTATCTTTTTCCAGACGTTCGGTGATCAGTTCTGTGGTCAATGTTGCCGTTGTGAAAACACACAGAAACCCGAAAATAATATAAAGTACAATAAATTTTAAATGCAGAACTGCTTTCATAATTTCTCCCTAAGTACTCATCGGTCACCAGATGCTGTTTACAGTATCCAGGATCGATGATTTAAATCTATTTTGTCTCAAATTTGTAACCAATTCCCCATACAGTACTGATATTCCAGTGAGGGTGGTCTTTAATTTTTTCACGCAGACGTTTAATATGAACATCAACGGTACGAGTGTCTCCGATATATTCATAGCCCCAGATACGGTCTAAGAGCTGCTCTCTTGTGAATACCTGATTCGGTGATGCAGCAAGACAGTAAAGGAGTTCTAATTCTTTTGGCGGCATATCAACAGGATGTCCGTCACAAACAACAGAGTAGTTTGTAAGGTTGATTGTCAATCCGTCAAACTCTGCACATTTTGTTTTTTCAACAGAAGTATCATTCTGTTGTCCAACCTGATATCTTCTCAAGACAGCTCTTACGCGGGCCACCATTTCCTTAGGGTCAAATGGCTTCATGATATAATCATCTGCTCCGAGTTCCAGTCCGAGAACTTTGTCAAATACTTCACTTTTTGCCGAAAGCATGATAATCGGTGTGGCAGCTTTGGAACGAATCTCACGACAAACCTGATACCCGTCAATTCCTGGAAGCATCAGATCAAGAAGGATCAGATTTGGCTGATAGCTGTCAAAAGCTGCAAGCGCATCTTCTCCATCATATACTAATTTTGTATCAAAACATTCTTTTGTGAGATAAAGAGAAATCAGTTCAGCGATATTCTCATCATCATCTACGATTAGGATTTTCTGTTTTCCAAACATTCTTTTTTCCCCCATTAACCATGATAAGGTAGTTGATAACTGTTTAAAATAATTAGCCAAGTTCTACAATTGTTACACCAGCGTCACCTTCACCGAATTCGGCAAGGTGATAGGATTTTACATGTTTCTGACGACGCAGATATTCATGAATTCCCTTTCTGAGTGCTCCGGTTCCCTTTCCGTGAACTACACGGACAGTATTCAGGTGAGCGAGGATTGCGTCATCCAGGTATTTATCCAGCTCAGCAACGGCTTCATCAACAGTACGTCCGAGCAGATTGATCTCAGGTCGGACAGAAAGAGATTTTCCCATTTTAATTTTGCCTTTTGAAGTACGGTTCATTTTCTTCGGTGCATACGGAGAGACTTCCTCGATAATCTCCAGATCAGAGATGTTGACCTGGGAGCTGAGGATTCCCATACGTACGGTAAGATTCCCTTTGGCATCAGGTAGAGAGCTTACGGTTCCTGTCAGGTTCATGCTGAGAACTTTAACGGATTCTCCGAGCTTGAAGTCAGATGCTTTATGCTCTTTCTTTGGTTTCTGTGCTTTCATTGCAGACGCAGATGCTGTATCTTTGATCTTCTTACGCAGCTTCTCACGTTCCTTTTCCATCTCTGCAGCAGAAATGTTTTCCTTGCCGAATTTACGGAAATCCTTGATCGTCTTGTCGGCAACTTCTTTTGCTTCACGCAGAATGGCGTTTGCTTTTTCATTTGCCTCGCGTAAAATGCGGTCGCGCTGATCATCTAATTTCTCCTGGCGCTGTTTCGCCTGGGCTTTCAGGTCTTCCGCTTCTTTCTTCAATCGTGCGATTTCTTCCTGTTCCTTTTCAATCGTCCGTTTGCTTGTCTCAAGATCAGTGAGAAGATCTTCAAAGGAAACGTCCTGTTCACTGAGCCGTTTCTTTGCATCTTCAATAATATAATCCGGCAGACCTAACTTCCCGGAGATCGCAAATGCATTACTTTTACCAGGAATACCGATCAGCAGACGGTAAGTCGGACGAAGACTTTCTACATCGAATTCACAACAGGCATTCTCCACACCCGGAGTGGAAAGTGCATAGACTTTTAACTCGCTGTAGTGTGTGGTAGCCATTGTACGGATTCCTCTCTGGTGAAGATGGGACAGAATAGAAATTGCAAGTGCGGCACCTTCCGTCGGATCTGTACCGGCTCCAAGTTCATCAAAGAGAACTAGCGAACGTTCATCTACTTTCTTAAGGAAAGAGACAATATTGGTCATATGAGAAGAGAATGTACTAAGGCTCTGCTCAATACTCTGCTCATCTCCGATATCTGCATAAATCTGATGGAATACAGCCAGTTCACTGCGGTCTCCGGCAGGAATATGAAGTCCGGACTGTCCCATCAGACAGAATAAGCCGACCGTTTTCAAAGAAACAGTTTTACCGCCGGTATTTGGTCCGGTTATGATCAGCAGTGTGAAGTCTTCCCCAAGTGTCACGGTAATCGGAACAACTTTTTTCGGATCGAGCAGTGGGTGACGTCCCTCACGGATACGGATGCGTCCCTCTTCATTCAGAAGCGGCCGGCTGGCGCGCATGGATATTGCCAGAGCACCTCGTGCAAAAATGAAGTCAAGATCCGTCAGAGAACGGTAATCCACACGGATTTCCTCGATATATTGTGCGGCTTCTTCACTTAGATTTGCAAGAATCACCTGAATCTCTTCCTGTTCCTTTGCATAAAGTTCTTTTAAGTCATTATTCAGTTTTATGATTGCCATAGGTTCAATAAAAAGAGTAGAACCTGTTGAAGACTGATCGTGAATGAGTCCCTGTACCTGTCCACGATATTCCGCTTTGACAGGTACACAATAGCGGTCTCCACGCATGGTAATGATTGCATCCTGCAGATAAGTGCGAAGGGAACCGTTGACCAGTGTAGTTAAAGTGGCGTGTACTTTGTCATTGATGTTATTAATGCTTCGACGAATCTGCTTCAGTGTGGAACTGGCATCATCACTGTATTCATCTTCGCCGATAATACAGCGGTCGATTTCATTTGAAAGTGGTGTCAGTGGTTCAAGCAGGTTAAAATATTCATCCAGGCAGTCACAAGCGTCCTCTTGTGTATCATGTCTTCCGTAGGCCTTAACCCTGGCTGCATTTACAAGCAGGCGGGAAATACGGAGAAGTTCTGTGCTGCTGAGTGAGCCGCCAATCTCCAGACGTTTCATGGACTCTTCAACCGGTGCAGCGTCACCAAACGAGATACGTCCCTTTTGCACGATTCGTGTATAAGCGGCAGCAGTCTGTTCCTGATAAGTGTTGATCTTATGCAGGTCGGTCATTGGCTTCAAACGACGGCAGAGCTGTCCTCCACGGAAAGATGTCGCTTCCTTTTCAAGAAGAGCAATGATCTTATCATATTCCAGTTTAAATAATGTTTTTTGATTCATTTATGTTCCTCTGTCATTTCAACTTAATACTAATTTTTTAATCATGTAGCTGTTCACAATACATGTGAACAATAACTATTTCCGAGTCTTATTGTACCTTATTATTTCATTAAATAAAAGGCTTTTATAGATATTGAACAATCTATATGAATCAGTTATACTAAGTAATGGAAATGTCCGTGTCGGTTGATTTTGTAGTTGACACGGAAGTGAACAGTCACAAATGAGGTTCATGTCAATGTCAGAAAAGAGAAGTAATGGTCAGGTTCCGGAAGAGGGTCCTGACGGGAAAAATTTAGAACAGTCAGAGAAAAAGGAATCTTTTGCATTTCTTGAAGAGACGATAAAACCAAAGAAGATCAGCAGACAGCAAGGAATGAAACAGCTCATCCGGATTGCAATATGCGGACTGGTTTTAGGAGGCTTTGCATGCTTGGGATTCTTTGCATTGCGTCCACTTGCACAGCATTTATTTCCTGAAAAGACACAAGTTGTGACAATCCAGGAGGACGATCAATCAGAGGAAGATTCAGCAAAAGGTGACGACACGACAGAGCAGAATGAGCAGAATGACGCGCAGAATCAGCAGGAGATCAGTTATGTACAGATGATGTCCAAAGCATATGAGAAAGCACTGACAGCGAAGAAGAGTGTGGTATCTGTTGCAAAGGGGGCAGAACAGGAGAACTGGAATGCAGAAGCGACCGGAATTGATGAGAGCGTATCTGGTGTGATCGTTGCAGATAACGGACAGGAGATACTGATTTTGTCCTATGCTTCGATCTGCGAAGATGCAAAAGAGTGGTGCGTTACATTTTCAGATAAATCAGAATATAAAGCAAGCCTGAAAAAGAAGGATAAAAATAGTGGATTTGCAATATTTGCGGTAGATAAAAAGAGCCTTTCAGATGCCACATGGAGTGCTTCAAGTGTAGCATCACTTGGCAATTCAAATCTGACAGAACAGGGTGATGTTATATTCGCACTGGGAAATATTTTCGGTTATGCTGGAGGAAGCGGTTACGGAATTGTCAGTTCGTCAAACTATAAAGAAATCGGACGCGACGGAGAGTATAGTGTGATTGCGACCGATATGAGCAGTGCATCCGAAGGAACGGGTATTTTATTCAATCTGGATGGAGAAGTGATCGGAATGATTTCTTCTGATATTTGGAAAGACCGGGGAGTACGTACCGCAAATGCTTATGCGATCTCAGATCTGAAGTTGGTTATCCAGCTGTTAGCGAACGGTGCAAGTGTACCATATATCGGTGTGTCAGGAACAGCAGTGACAAGTGGAATTCAGAAAGAAGAGGGCATGCCGTCAGGAATCTATGTGATTGACGTGGCAGCAGATTCACCTGCAATGGCAGCGGGCATACAGAGTGGAGATGTGATCTGTTCTGTGAATGGAGAGAAAATTGTAAGCATGAGTGCTTACCGTAAACTGATGTTGACGCTGAAAGCAGGAGATCAGATCAAAGTGGAAGGGAAACGCCGAGGATCTGAAGGATATGTAGATATTAAATTTGATGTTATGATTGAAAGTAAAGAATAATAAGTGAAAGAGGCAGAAAATGAGATTTATAGATGGATTATGCGAGGGAGAAACAATCAGGAATGTATATCTTTGTAAAGGAAAGCGTTCCGCAGAGACAAGAAATGGAAAGCCGTATGATAATCTGATTCTTCAGGATAAGACAGGAACATTAGATGGAAAAGTATGGGATCCGAACTCCCAGGGAATCGCAGATTATGATGAGAAGGACTTTATTGAAGTTTTTGGAGATGTGATCAATTATAACGGAAATCTTCAGTTGAACATCCGTCAGATCAGAAAGGCGGAAGAGGGAGAATACAATCCGGCAGATTATATGCCGACAACAGAGAAAAGTGTTGATGGAATGTACGAGGAGCTGACAGCTTATATTCGTCAGATCTCTAACAAATATTTAAGACAGGTGTTGGAATTCTACTATATAAAAGATGAAGCATTTATCAAAAAATTCAAGGCACATTCCGCAGCGAAGACAGTACATCACGGATTTTCCGGGGGATTGCTTGAACATACACTCAGTGTAACTCGTATGTGTGATTATTTTGCAACAAGCTACTCTATTTTGAACAGAGATCTGCTCCTTAGCTCTGCAATTCTTCATGATATTGGAAAAGTGAAAGAACTTTCTGATTTTCCGGACAATGATTATACAGATGAGGGACAGCTGATCGGACATATCGTGATCGGTGTTGAGATGATCAATGATGCAATCCGTTCCATTCCAGGATTTCCGGAGAAGCTTGCACATGAGCTAAAGCATTGTATCGTGGCACATCACGGTGAACTGGAATACGGTTCTCCAAAGAAGCCTGCACTGGCAGAGGCAGTTGCACTGAACATGGCAGATTCAACAGATGCAAAGCTTCAGACATTGACAGAGCTGTTCAAAGGAAAAACAGGAACAGACTGGCTTGGATATAATCGTCTGTTCGAGTCTAACTTAAGAAGAGCATCTGAGGATTAAATTTAACAATGAGAATAACAAGTGTCACTGTTTGCAGATTCTATGTGAGCAGTGGCTATTTGTATAATTAAGAGTAAAATAGAAGAGAGAAAAGTATGAATAAGAATGATATTGTAACAGTTGAAATAACAGATATCGGAGTGAGCGGGGAAGGAATTGGCCATGTGGATGGTTACACGCTCTTTATCAAAGACGCAGTGATCGGTGATGTGGTTGAAGCGAAAGTCATGAAGGCAAAGAAGAATTATGGCTATGCCAGATTGATGAAAGTTATCACACCGTCAGAATATCGCGTAGAACCAAAGTGTGCATTTGCCAGAAGATGCGGAGGCTGCCAGATCCAGGAAATGTCTTATGATCGTCAGCTTGTGTTTAAAGACCAGAAGATTCGTGGCAATCTAGAACGAATCGGTGGCTTTACAAAAGAGCAGATTGAAGCTGTGATGCAGCCGGTTGTTGGAATGGAGCATCCGTTTAGTTATCGTAATAAAGCACAGTTCCCGTTCGGAACGGACAAAGAAGGCAATCCGATCACGGGATTCTATGCCGGAAGAACACATGATATTATTGCAAACACAGATTGCGCTCTTGGCGTAGAGCAGAACCGAGAAATACTCGAGATTATTTTACAATATATGCGTGAAAATAAGATCAAATCGTATGACGAGAAGACTGGAAAAGGTCTGATCCGGCATGCATTGATCCGCTATGGCTTCAAGACAAAAGAGATTATGGTCTGTCTTGTGGTCAACGGAAAGAAACTTCCGAAAGCAGAGCGGCTGATTGAAAAGCTTATTCAGATTGAAGGCATGACAAGTATCACGATCAGCCCGAATACACGAAGAGATAATGTGATCATGGGAGATTCCTATGAAATTCTCTGGGGACAGGGATATATTACAGATTATATCGGAAATGTAAAATATCAGATTTCTCCATTATCATTCTATCAGGTGAATCCGGTACAGACAGAGAAACTATACGGACTTGCACTTGAGTATGCAGACCTCAAAGGTGATGAAACCGTGTGGGATCTGTACTGCGGAATCGGAACGATTTCCCTCTTCCTTGCTCAGAAGGCAAAACAGGTTTACGGAGTTGAGATCGTGCCACAGGCAATCGATGATGCCAAAGAAAATGCAAAGATCAATGCGATTGATAACGCAGAATTTTTCGTTGGGAAGGCAGAAGAAGTTCTGCCGGAATATTATGCAGAGTATGAGCGAGAGCATAATGGTGAGACAGCTCATGCAGACGTGATCGTAGTGGATCCACCGAGAAAGGGTTGTGACGAGACACTGCTGGAGACGATCGTGAAGATGCAGCCGGAGAAGGTTGTGTATGTAAGCTGTGACAGTGCGACATTGGCGAGAGATCTGAAGTATCTGTGTGCGAATGGGTATGAGATTACGGTGTGCAGAGGGGTGGATCAGTTCCCACAGACGACGCATGTAGAAACAATCTGCAAATTAGTGCGGAAATAGGCGGTTTTACAGGCTTTTATGAGTGGAGTTCAGTCTATTTGCCACCCATTTGCCACCGTAATTTTTAAAATCATCACTGAACAAAGAAAAGGGAGTGAACACGCTGAACAATTAGCGGATTCACTCCCACTATTTTTATTTATGACGTTTTTGCTTGGGTGATTTTTTCAAAGAGATCAACAGAACGTTCAGCCATTTTTTCAGTATCATGCACGTAGGTCTGCAATGTGGTTTCTATGTTGGTGTGCCCTAATCGTGTCTGAACATTCTTAACATCAGCACCGGATTCAATCAACAGTGTTGCGTGTGTATGCCTTAAGCTGTGATAATCAAAGGCAAGATGCATTTCATGGTGTATAACCCTACTGCAATACTTAAATGAATCAGTGGAAGTATACTGACCGTTTTCATCAATACACACCAACCTGATACGCTGTAGTGGACTTTCAACACATTTTTGAATTGGTACAATCCTGATCATGTCATTACCCTTTTCATCAGTTTCAATCTTTTTAACATGAATCGTGTAATATTCACCATACTTCATTTCATTCCTAAGTTGTTCAGCTTTTTCCTGTTTCAATGCCTGATATAGTGTTTCACCAAAAGGGACTTCACGAATGGAAGTAAAGGTTTTTGGTGTAGTAAAGTACCAAGATGAACGCTGTTCTTTCTTACCTTTCTTTTCAACAACCTTTCTTACATCTGCCCCAAAGTTACGTTTTACAATCTGCTTATTTACAGATATTTTTCTTTTATCAAAATCAATATCATCCCAAGTAAGACCAAATGTTTCTGATATTCGTAAGCCTGTATAAAATCCAATCATTAAAGGTATATAGTACCGGGTGTTTTGAAATCTGTCACGAATTTTACACCATTCATCTAATGTCAGTACAATTCGTTCACGTGGTTTTCTCTCAACCTTTGGAAATTTCACATACTGCATGGGGTTAGACTGTAAATAGTGCATTGGTTCAACTGCATAATTCAGTGCAGCACTGAATACAGATAAAATACCAACTAAATGACTTTTTGAATTACCGTTCATTTTTAATTCAACAGCGTACTCCTGTAATACTGCCGGGGTGATTGCTTTTAATCTATACATACCAAATTTTGGAATTAAATGCCCTTGAATAATTCTTAAATATCCAACTTGTGTGTTATATTTTAGGTTGGTCTTACAGTACAGATCAAACCACTGATTCAGGTAATCAGCAACCGTTACTTCTGTCGGTTCAAATACAGTCCCGGCATTATTGTATTCATTCATAGCAGCAGTCAATGCCTGTTCAGCTTCTTTCTTGGTTCTGAATCCACCCTTTTCTTTTTTCTTTCTTTTACCTTCAATTTTTCCAAGGTCAAAATAATATGACCATGTTGTACCTCTTTTTCTTACTCCACCTTGCATAAATAGCACTTCCTTTCATTGAAAATGGGTGCATTTAATAAAGGAATGTGCTATACTGATTTTGGTTTCGGAAGTATCGCATATTCCTTTATTGGGTTTATGGGTTACATCTATCAAATACCGTTCCTGATTGCCGTCAGGGGCGGTTTTTGACTATTTGACAAATTTGAAATACTGACATATAATATACTTAACAAGGCAGCCGGAAGGTGAATGCAACTCACCCGACCCGGCAAAATTTAATACTTAGTTATCATAGAGATAGCCGTTCCTAAACTTTTCCAGAGAGCAGGACGGCTATTTCTTATGTGTATAAGTCAAAATCGCAACGATTAGTAATGCTGTAGTAAGTATTATCTGCAATTCTTCGTATGTACTCATAATAATCACCCTTTCTGTAAGGCTCAGATCAGATGAGAGCACGTCCCCCGGCTGCACGGTTAAATATATTATATTGTCAATGATCAAACAGTTTAATTTGTCTTAGTAGCTACTAATAATTTGATTGTATTGTCTATATTTGTTTTGCTACTATTTTCCAAAAGTTTCATATCTTCGATAGAAAGATCAATATAAATATCAGAATTCTTTACATGAATTTGGTAATCACTATGTTCACTTTCTCCGACACCATACCCAAGAGAAGAAAGATAATCTAAAAAAGTAGTAGTCTTTTTGATATTTACCTTACTTTCCTCAATAACTCCACCAAGTAAATCATTTACCGTAACATGGAAATATTCAGCAATAGATTGTACTGCATCAATAGAAGGGGTTCGTTGTCCTTTTTCCCAATAATTTACAGATGCTTGTGCAACTCCTAAATCATCAGCTAACTTCTTTTGTGATAAATGGTGTTTGGTTCTAAGTGAATATAGTATGTCTTTAAATTCCAAGTTGTGCCACCTCCTGTTGATAACTAGAATAACACAACCCACTTAAAATATAAACACTTTTGTTATTGACATGATAACACAATAGTGATAAGATTGCAATAACAAAACAAATCACAATAGTGATTGAGTGAAAGAGGGTGTAAAAATGATAGTTAATAATTCTAAATTACAGATTGCTTTAGCATCAGCCTGTATGAATCCTTACGATTTATGTGCAAAGATAGATATTTCATATCAGACATACAGAAGGATATCAAGTGGGAAAAGATGCAAAACAGCTACAGTTGGAAAAATTGCAAAGGCTTTAAATGTTCAGGTGCAAGATATTATTGAGTTGGAGAGTGATTAAATGAGATACCGTATTGAATACGCTGATGGTAAATGTTGCAGCTTTGCCAACAGCAGCAGAGATTTAATTGATTGGTTGAAGCTTCTGAAAGACGAAACAATCAGTGACATCAGAAAGATTTATAAAAGTGGTGCTACTGATTCAGTCAAAGAAAAATATCAGAAGTATATCAATATTTAGAGGTGTTGCAGCACCGTGAAAATTTTTAGATGTAACCAAAACCAAAGGAATGTATTTTATAAAAATTTATGGAAAGGGGTGAAATGGGAAAATGATAGACTTTGATGAAACAGGTCTTTATAAGGGATTTGTAAAGAATGCAAAAGGTCAAAAATATCAATCAGGAAGAAATCCGAAAATAATGTCATTGCAAGAAGCAAACCAATATAAAGGGTTCAGCGGTGTAATGAATGCCAATACTGTTTTACTGGATGCCGATGAACAGCCGTATAGTGATATCTTACAGAATATCATAAAAGGTGAAAAACTTGGTGCATATGTGACTGACAGACAGGGTGGTAGAGGTATACACGTTTTAATGATCAACGGCAATTCATCATTAAAGAAAGCTGATAAAGTAATGCTTGCATGTGGCATCGTTGTAGATTTTCACCCCGGCTATTCATTGCCTTATGAGTGCTTGAAGTTCAACGGAACTGAACGAAAAGCAATTTACAGTGAACAACCTTATCAGGAAATACCAAAGTATTTTACACCACTTCCAAAATGTACAATAGATTTTACAAATCTTGGAGAAGGTGACGGAAGAAACAGTACATTATTTAGTTACATATTGACCTTACAGAATGCCGGATTGGATAAAGATGATATCCGGGAAACAATCAGAATTATAAATCAGTATGTAATGGGTGAACCTATTGAACAGAGTGAACTTGATGTGATTTTAAGGGATGAAGCATTTAAAAAGCAGTCGTTTTTCGTAAAGAATAAATTCTTGCATGATAAATTTGCTGAATATATCCGGTCACAATATTGTATCAAGAAAATTAATGATCAGTTGCATATATATGACAGTGGCGTTTATGTTCCGGGAAGTCTAGCAATAGAAAGGGCAATGCTTCAAGAAATATCATCATTGACGGACAACCAAAGGAAAGAAGTTCTAAAATATTTGAATGTCATATGCATTGAAGAAAAACAACAGGACAATTTGAACCTGATAGCATTCAGAAACGGTATTTACAATATAGATACCAATAGTTTAGAACCGTTCAACCCTGAAATTGTTATAACCAATAAAATACCTTGGGATTATAACCCTTATGCAAAATCAGATTTAGTTGATAGTGTACTCGATCGGTTATCTTGTGATGATCGGGAAATCAGGTACTCACTGGAAGAAGTTGCAGGTGCGTGTTTATACAGATCAGCAACTATTGGCGGTGGTAAATGTGCAGTATTGGTTGGTGATAAGCATAACGGAAAAAGTACATATCTGCATATGATTGAAAGTATGCTTGGAAATGATAATTATTCAGCGGTTGACATGGGAGAATTAAAAGACCGATTCAGTACAATCATGATGTTCGGAAAACTGGCAAACATTGGTGATGATGTTTCAAGTAAATATATTGCAGACACTTCTACATTGAAGAAAATGGTAACCGGGGAAGTGGTCAAGGCTGAACAAAAGGGAAGTCCGGCAATTAACTTTACACCCTACGCAATGCATATTTATAGTGCAAATGATATACCTCGAATGAAAGACAGAACCGGAGCAATGCAAAGAAGATTGTTATTGATTCCCTTAAATGGAAAATTTACAGCGGATTCATCGGACTATGATCCGGCTATCAGATATAAACTTGGACAAGCTGAACACATGGAATATTTTATACAGTGTGCTTTAGATGGTCTTGCTGATCTGCTTGAAAAGAAAGCGTTTCGGATTCCGTCACAGGTGAAAGAAAAACTTGCAGAATATGAAGTTGAAAATAATCCGGTGCTGTTATTCATTGAAGATCAGGGAAAAGAAAATATTATCAATGAATTGACGGATGATGTTTTCACAAGGTATCAGGTGTTTTGTGCTGATAATGGTCTGCAAGCAGGTAGTAAGTTAACTTTTTCAAAACAGATTAACCGGGTACTTGGAACAGTAAGTAAACAAACATGGATAGATGGAAAGAACAGAAAGATTTTTGCATTATTGTCCTAACGGTTCACTATCAGTTACTAGCATTTAGACCTATCGGAAAAAACATTGAATTTATAACGGTTTAGCGGTTTCTAGCGGTTATCAATAACTTCTTATGTAGATTAAATGTTGAGATGAAACAAAAGTTAAAATATATAAAGAATATAGATATATCTATTTTATTGATAGAACTGTTAGAAACTGCTAGAAGAAAAAAAACAGAGGTGAAAAAATATGAGTAAAGTCTTAGATTACATGATAAGAAAATACAAAATTGAATGGACAATCAACATTGAAGATATTGATAAATGTGTGTGCTTTATACATGAACCAAATGATAACTGTATCAGGGTAAATATGTTTTTAAATTCATTTGATCAGATAGAGTCAATGAAAGAAAAGGCTTTACATCATATTAAGACAGGAAAAATGTGCGAAGGGAGAATACAGATATAATTATGAATCACTATGAAGCACTTGTAAAACATCCATATGTTGAAAGACAGAACAAAATGTTTATTCTGTTGAATAATGCAGAGCCGGAAACAGTAGAAACGTTCATGATCGTATTGGATATTGCTGAAAAGCTATGTACTTGCAGTGATGAAATGTATATGAAGCTACTGCCAATATTTAAAGAGTTTTATTCATTGGTAGGTGATGCAGATGCAGAAATTAAATTTATCAAAGAACAGAGAAAGGAGTTGTTGGGTATATGAAAAAATTTATAACAGATCAGAGTAGAGAAATGACAGCTGCAGTTGACATGATTGGATTTATTCAGATTGGTGATGATGGCAGGTCTATCAATACAACATCATTGAACCTGTTGCAGATCGTAGCGGAAAAACATGAAAATGCTTCTGTACTTAATTATCACGAACTTGCACGTTATGACACGGCAGACCGGACAAGAAAAGTATATGATATGTTTTTGGACTGGCTGAACGCTGACACTGGGAATACCGTTTTTGTTTTCCCTGTATGGGATGAAGAAATAAATGATTTCAACCCATCTTGGAATGATCAGCATAAACGACAGATTCCAGTAGTTTAGAAAGGGCGGTAATAGATATGACACAGACAGAAAAATTAATAAATGAGATTAAAGAAATGCTGTTTTTGTGTAATCTTGTAGACTTGAAATGTATTCATAGCATGTTAAGTGAACTGACGAAAGATAAGAGAAAATAGTTGTACAGGCTCATATAACCGCTATTTTACAGTGTTTCAACGATAGACGGTAAATTCTTCATTGAGGTGTGAAAAGCGGTTATATGAAAAAATAACTTACTATTTCGGGTTTCGCTTACGTGCGTGCGAAAGGGGGAACAATATGAAATGTATAAACATTAAACAATTCAAAGGAAAAGTAAAACCGGATGCTGAAAGGGTAACGTTTACCGATGACACCGGAAAGCAAAATACAATTGAATTTTGTTATCAGAAAACCGGATTTGGAAAGAAGCGGTTTTTAATGTGTCCGTACTGTTCCAAACGTGTTGAAATATTGTATCGTTCAGAATCCGGTTATAAGTGCCGGGATTGCCTTGGGATTAAGCCATATAAGGGAATTAAGAACATGACAAAGGGCGGTGCTGATGAAATAGCCTATAGAATGAAACAATACGCATATAAGCATGATATAACGTTTGAATTTCCGTTTGATTATACCGTTTTTGGAAATGATGAACGGTCAAGAAAACAGTCATTCAGGGATAAGCTGATTGTTTTGCAGGGACTTGAAAATATGCGGTTTCAGGCAATCATAGGAAAAACAATATATTCTTCAAAAGTAATATCAAGCGTATGCCGGGGAAAACACCCACTATTGAAAGCTGTATCATTATATGACCTTAAGAACTGGATATATAACTGGAATACAGGAAAAGAAATCATATTGTATCATCCCAGGCAAATAATCAAGTAAAGAGGTGATAAAGTGATAGGTGCAGAAAAGTATTTAAGATCATTGGTTGATCAGAATGAGTATATAACAAATATGATCAGACGCAAGGAAGAACTAATTGAACGGTCAAAGACAATCAAAACGGTTGATACTTCTGTTGAACGTGTTCAGACAAGTCATAACACTGACCGTATTTGTGATATAACAACAGAGATTGCAGCACTGGAACAGGAAATTGAGGAAGAAGATGTTAAACTTTGGAAATCAATATATGAGTTTAAGCAGTTAATGAATAATGTGCATGATATAGCTTATATAAGGGTTCTGAATCAGATTTATTTTCTGTTCCATACACCTGAACGTGCTGCACAAGAATTGAAGCGGTCAAGGTCGTGGATATACACCAAGCATGAAGAAGCAGTAAAAGCATTTGAACAGGGAAATGAAGAATTTTTAAACAGATGGGTGATAGAGCAAATGAACAACAGTGAACAGATTGAACAGTTAATGAATCAGTTATATGAGATTCAACAGAAGAAACAACAGGTTGAAGATGAAGAATCAGAGATCAGAGCCACGTTGTTGGAAACTATGAAGAAAGAACAGATTGAAAAATTGGAAAATGTGAAAATCAAGATTAATTATATTGATAAGTCTTACCGGAGAACGGTGAACGGTAAACTTCTAAGAGAGTTATACCCGGATGCATTCCGGGAATGTACAAACAGATCAGAAGTACAACCCCATTTGAGAGTTCAGATGATGTCAGCATGACCGGAGAATTAAAAGTTGAATATGTTGTTGGTAGTACAACTGTAAAGCATTATATGACCCAATTACAGCTTTCGGAACTACTGAAAGACACAGATATTATTCTATTGTCTGTAAATGCCCCAACAGTTAAACGCTACAGAAGAAAGAAACGATAGATCAGCGGAATATACAGGAAGGTGATATTATCAGCAAGAATGAACAAGCATTGAATAAATTGAAATCTTTGGTTGACTTAGACACTTACATAAAAATGTCTGTAATGCTTGCCGGGGAAACAATTTATTTTCCGGCAGCAGGTACACCAAAAGACAAACAGGAAAGAAATAGGGCAATATGTCAGGCATATTATAGCGGTGTCAATGTTCCTGAATTGGTTGAAACATTTGGATTGTCAGAACGTCAGATTTGGAGAATCATAGGACGTAGAACGGTATGAGAGTACCGTTCTATTTTTTTTCTGTCATGTTCTAAAGAAGTGTCAGAAGATTTATAACCCACATGTTGATATACTTGATGTATAACGAATATATCAAAGAAAGGATGATAAACGAATGGAACTTGAAAAGTATATCAAAGTTGTACGAGAAGCAATTAACACAGGTTATTATGACGTGCAGGATGCACTAATGAACCGGGACACAAAGTTGAAAAAACTTAAAGATCGTGGGTGGAAGAGTGACGAAACTGCCTATAAAGAAGAGTATCAGAAAATTATTGATACATTCAATCAGGAAATAGCTGACGCACAGGCAAAATATGAAGAAAAAGTTCAGGAAGAAAAAGAGGGTTACATGAAAGAGGTAAAAGAGTTTTATGTTTCTGATGGTAGCCGGATTGATCTGAATTTTATGAATCTAATTAAAGCAGAACTTCCGTTGACTGTTGAAGAAATTACAGATGCAGTGATTCAGAATGCTGAGAACCCAACAATGATACGAGTGATACACAAGTATGTATTAGAGCGTAATGCACACTTACCGGAACATAAAAGAATTAAATTAGATAATAAGTATCAGGTAGCATTTTATAAAGCAGATTCACATGGAAAAAAGAAGAAAAGATATTTGATACATTTATCAGTCTTGCAGCTTATGCGATAAAGTACCCAAGTGAAAATTATACGATTTATTGGCAGAACTTAGATGAATATGAGGAAGATGCCATTTTGGAACTTCTTAAAGCAACGCTGATTATTGATGATCAAACACAGGAACGTATTAACGAGATCGAAGCACAGCGAATTGAAAAGAACAATGAAAAGAATAAAAATTTAGATCATGGTTTGTGGCATGGTGCACTTACATTCTCATAAATAACAGAAAGCAGGTGAAAGAATTTGTATACAGAGGAAAATTTGAAAACAGAGGTTGATGAATTACGACAAAAAATTGCATCAACAACAATTACTGATGAAGCATTCAACGAGATCGAATCAGAACTTTTAGAGTTGGAGCATAAAAGAGGTGTCGTGAGAAATCAGGTATTAGCTTTAGTTGCAGAAGCACAGGGGATGTGCAAATTAGATGCAAAGGTTAAGGGAACTGTAAACAGTTTATACAGTGAACTGAATACCAAAAAACTGGAAGATTCAGGTGTTGATCTTACAGATGAATGTGAATTTTATAAGTATCAACAGGTACTAAACAGACAGCTTAGTTATAGTGATTTCTTAAAAGTTGAATTAAGAAAAACAACGGCTTTAATGATGCGATAAGAAGAAAGGATTTAGATAAATATGAAAAATATTAAATTTAAAGAATTAGTAACTGACAACGTTTTTGATTTTTGTGCGGTATTGAGTGCAATCGGTTCAGAAGAAATCATTGGACTGTTCGACAAAGAACAGATTGAAAAGATTCAGGAAAAATCTATTGAACTGAAAGATATCGGTGTTGTAATGGCAACAAAGATTTGTGGTGTTCTGATCAGAAATCTTGCCAAAGCAAGAAATGAAATCTATTCATTCTTTGCCGGATGTACGGAGTATGATGATGGTACAAAGGTAACAGTTGATGAACTGAAAGAAATGAAATTTACAGAATTTATTAAAATTGTTCGTGCATTCTTTGGTGCTGCTGAAATCATTGCATTTGCAAATGATGTTGCTGACGCTATGGGTGTAAGTGTAGATCAGGAACAGACTGCTGCTGAAATTCCAACAGAATGATTGCCATGATACATAGTAACAGATTAAGGAAAGGGGGTGGCTAATCGTTGGATATTTTTTCGTTGGTCGGAAAAATAACGATCAATTACGCTGATGCGGTGAACAACATTGAAAAGGTTTCAAAGTCTGCAAAGGACACAGCTGAAACACTGGAAGATGTTGATAAAAAGGCAGATGGTGCAGGTGATTCAGTAGAAGATGCCGGACAAGCTGCTAAGAATGCAGACAGTGGATTTACGACATGGAAAGCTACGCTTGCGAATTTAGCATCTACAGCAATCACAAAAGTAATTTCAGGATGTACACAGTTAGCTGAAAAAATGGCAGATGTGACAAAATCAGCGGTTGGTCACTATGCTGAATATGAACAGTTGGTTGGTGGTGTTGAAACACTATTCAAAGACAGTTCCGGTAAACTGATTGACTATGCTGAAAAGGCATATAAGACAGCCGGAATGAGTTCAAATCAGTACATGAATACAGCAACGTCATTTGCTGCTTCACTGATTCAGGGTCTTGGCGGTGATACTGCAAAAGCGGTTGAACTGACCAACCTTGCTATAACAGATATGTCAGATAACGCTAACAAGATGGGTACTGACATAGGTTCTATACAGGACGCTTATCAGGGTTTTGCAAAGCAAAATTACACGATGTTGGATAACCTGAAACTTGGTTATGGTGGTACACAGTCTGAAATGATCAGATTGATAAATGATTCAGGTGTACTTGGTGAAAAGATTGAAAGTTTGGATAACGTAACGTTTGACCAAATGATTGAAGCTATTCACAAGATTCAGGATAACTTAGGTATAACCGGAACAACAGCACTTGAAGCAGGTACTACAATATCAGGTTCATGGAGTTCAGTACAGGCATTGTTTGAAAATATCCTTACAAAAGTAGGTTCAAAACTTGCACCTACTGTTATGGGATTTTTACAGCAGTTGTCAGACTGGATGGAAACAATAGACTGGGATGCGTTTGCAACGTCTGTTGGTGATGCCCTACAAAGGGTATTTGACTGGATTCAAAAAATTGATTTTACAACATTCTTTGAAAAAGGAATGGACGGTGTAACAGAGTTTATAGAAGGTCTTGGTGATTTTGCAACCAAAGCAATAGAAGTGATTGGTAATATACAGAGTTTCATTGATATTCTCATTACATTATCACCGATTATTTTAGGAGTTGTAACAACTCTTGGTTCACTGGCGGTTGCGTTTAAAATCGGAGAGATCATTGACAATGTGAAAACAGCACTGACCGGGTTATTTGCTGCAATGTCAGCTAATCCAATCGTTGCGGTGATTGCTATAATAGCAGGTCTTGTTGTGGCACTGGTAACCCTTTGGAATACAAACGAAGATTTCCGTAATGCAATAACAGGTATATGGGATTCTATCAAAAATGTGTGGGAATCAGTCAAAGAAGCATTTGCAAATTTTGTTGCAGCTATTGGTGAGAAAATCGAAGCAGTGAAAGAGTTCTTTGGAAATCTGAAAGATGCAGCATCAGAAAAATTTTCAGCAATGAAAGATGTTGTTTCAGATAAGTTTTCACAGATCAAGGAAACAATGGGTTCTACAATGCAAGCTGCAAAAGATACGGTTTCTGAAAAACTGCAAAATATGAAAAATGCATATTCTGAACATGGCGGTGGAATCAAGGGAATTGCAGCAGCTGCAATGGAAGGTGTAAAAGGGTATTATTCAGCCGGGTACACATTCATTGATAATCTGACAGGTGGGAAATTGTCGGCAGTAGCCAATAAATTCAAGTCGAAAATGTTAGAAGCAAAACAGGCAGTTTCAAACAAGATATCAGAAATCAAAAATTCATTTTCAAATGGTCTTGGCAATGCCTATTCGACAGTTACCAATATACTTGGAAATATTAAAAATAAGTTTTCTAATATCATGGATTCAGCAAAGAACATTGTAAGTAACGCTATAAACAGAATTAAAAGTTTCTTCAATTTTTCGTGGTCATTGCCACATTTGAAATTACCACATATTTCAATCAGTGGTTCTTTCAGCTTGACACCGCCAAGTGTACCGCACTTTGGTATTGACTGGTATAAGAAAGCAATGGATGATGGTATGATCATGAATCAGCCGACTATTTTCGGTTACAACGCTAAGTCAAATCAGTTCTTGGCAGGTGGTGAAGCCGGAAGTGAAACAGTTGTCGGAACACAGAGCCTTATGGATATGATCAGAGGGGCAACACATGACGGTGTGGTAGATGAAGTGCATTCATTACGTCTCGACCTCAATACGTTGATTGAATTTTTGTATAACTGGTTGCCACAGCTTGCGAACCTGAAACTGGTAACAGATACAGGAGTGCTTGCAGGTGAACTTGCCCCGGCAATGGATGAAGAACTTGGTAAGATTTTTGATAAGGAAGGGAGAAGATAATAACAATCATATACTATCTAAAAAAGCAAAGGTATACAATTCTGCACCTTTGCTTTTTTTTTACCTATATAACCGTTATATGAGTTGTCAGGTGTATGTGAGCATGATAAAATACAAATAATCAAGGGCGGTGAATATGTGAAACAGTTAAAAAATTATGAGTGGTACAAAAATAACCCTGATGATAAAATATGGTGGGTAGACGATCATGAAAAAGTTGGTGAGTGGTTATTTAGTTTTGACAAAAAACATATTTTCAATATGTTCAGAGATTATCCACATGAACTGACTGACGAACAGAAAAAAATATTTGATGAAGAAAATCCATACTGGGCTAATTTCTTCAAAGATAGGGCGGTGTGATCACGTGGAAGTGCAGCAAGCGTTGAATGAGTATGAAAAGTATTTTGGTGTGAATTATTTCTTTTATATCGGACATGAAAAGAATGATCAGGAAATAATTCGGGAAATAGAAAATTGTATCAAGACCGGGAAAGCACAGAAAGAACCGGAATATGATCAGGGCAAACTATATTAAATGAGGAATGAGAAAATGGAATATCCAAGAAAAAACACAGAAGGATTGACGGCATTTGGAACGTTAATAAGAGAAAATAATATAATAAATGCTGATAGATGGAAACCGATTTCTGTATCTCAATTTGAAACATTTGTAAGTCAAGGGAGTTTGTGCAATATGCCCCGAGAGTTAAAAAAGAATATCGTATATAGTTTGCAGTACATACAATATATAGAATTACAGTTACAGGAATTAAATTTACATAGTATCATTACTACTATGTTATATAAAAATTATATCATTACGGGTGTATCTATTATTGAGGGAATATTTTATCATTTATTAAAATCTACAGGGAATTGGAGACAAAAAGAGTGGGAGTTAGTTCAGACGGTAAAAACTAATACATATCAAAGTCAAGGTGATAGTTTTAGAATTGAAAATCAAATATATAAAAAAATAGATCCAAAAGATGATGAGATGAATTTGGATTCGATGATAAAAAAGATTGAATCAAAAAATTTAATAGATATACAGCATAAAGGGTTTCCGTATATCAAAAGATTAAAAAGATTGAGAAATAGAGTACATTTGCAAATAAATGAACATTCAAATGATACAGATTGGAATACGTTTAAGGAGATTGATTATTTGTGGATGAAATATACCTTACATAGAATTTTGACTAACAGTAAATTTCAGAATGATGTAAATATAATTAGCTTCTTAAAGGTTACTAAAGAAGAATTGAATATATTACTTGCAGATCAGAAACAAGATGAGCAAAATGAGTGATTCAGTGGTGGCATTGCCACCGACTTGCCACCATTGCAGATATACAACACAAGGATGCACAAGGCGGTAAAGTCTGAACTATTAAAAAGTACTTGATTTTATAGGCTATTTGAGAATGTACAAAGCTGTACAAGGATTTAAAAACAGAACACTCAACAAACGACGCATGTTGAGACGGTATGCCTTCTGTCGAAAAAGCCCAATAAATCAAAGGTTTCTGCGATTTCGGCAGAAAAATGGATGTGTGTTTTTGTTTCCACAGAGTGGGTATGAGGGAACTGGTTTACTCGGGGGATAGGTTGTGGGGAACGGAAGATATACATTTTGGCGAAAGGGTATTTTTTCGCAAAAGAGAAAAGGAGTAAAGAGATGGTCATAAAAAAAGATGGTTGTGATTTATATGAACTAGAAAATGTATTATCACAGTATATTGAAAAAGATGAAGTAAAAACTTTTGTTTCAAAAATATGTGGGAATGAATATAAGCATAAAGAAGAGTATTTTTATGTAAGACAATATATGCCAGAGGTTCCAATGGGAACTGTATGCATGCTAATTCTATCTAAAAAATATTATATTAATATGAGATTGTCTACTTTATAGATTCTGTGTGTATTGCTTGATATAAATATAACAAAAGGTTGGGCAGTAGCACTTGGTAGCATGGGGGGAAAATTAAAGCAAATAGTTTATAAGATAAATGAAGAGAATGCGGAAAAATGTGTTTTATTAGAACTTATAAGAAGTGATGAGGGTACTTTTGAAAGCAAGAAAGAGTGCTTTAATAACCATTTTAGATGCAAATATAGAGATGATTGTGGTATGTGTATAATTGAAGAAAAGGATATCCTTCTTATAATTCAATCACTTATTGATAAAGGAATTATTACGAGAATAGGAAATACATATAAGTATATTTTTTGAGGAGTATATTTTGGATAATAATCTTAAAGGTTTATATAATCCTGCCATTTTGGGCATTTTTGTAAATGGGGAATATGATGAATTACACCATTCATTTGTCCATGAGTTTACACATCATATTAACTATATATCATCAACTTTTGGCATTCATGTAATAATAGAATTATTGGAAGCTATAGAAAATATGATTGATGGCTTGGAATGCGTTGGTGGAGAATTGAGAGGATTTTATGGAGCAGTGGACGGAACAACTTCAGAGCGAAAATCTCTTGGAAAGTTATCGGGCAGAGAAGTTCATAGAATACACCGATGGGGCAGAGTCTTTGACGGAGATGGACACGGACTTCATGCTGAAACGTTGGACCACATCAAGGTCTTTGAGGATGGAACATTCTAGGTGGTGTTCTTAGATGGAACGGAGATTGAATGTAAAAATGAAGAGGAGTAAGAAAAGATGCCGATTGGGAGTTGCAATTCCTGATCGGCTTTTTTCTTGCTTTTTCAAATAGTAAAAATGAGATGTCTGTGGTACAATAGCATCAATGATAAAATAGATTTCGAGCGAGGATAACAAAACAGAACATATTGAGAGCAGAATGATTAAAAATACTATAAATTGGGGTTGAAGGAGGATAATAAAATGTATTCAGTTGATGCAGAGGATGCACAGTTGTTATTAGGATATACAGACGTTTTTTCTGATGAAATGCCGAATTTGCAAGAAGAAATCAATAACATGAATATGCATAAGGCGATTTCTATTATTTGTGAATTAATTAGAGTAAGAGATGCAATGCTTGATCCGGTACGAATTTTTTTTGGAGAGTTTAGAATTCCATTTGAAACTGTATTAAAGAAAGAGATGTGCGGTATTATTCCGAAATCTCCAGAAGAATTATTTGCAAATCCATTATTAAAAAGAAAAGTACATATTATTTCGGTTCAAATGTTGCTTATATTACTCAAAAAATTTGTTCAATTTGGAAATTATGAAACTATATGTGATACACAATATGAAATAGTACAAGAAGATTATAAAAAGATTATTCAATTGCAATTAGTAGTGGCAGAACAACTTAATCAGAAGCATTCAGAAGAATTTGATAAAAGCCATTTTCTTTATTCAACGTATCATCTGAACTATCAGAGAAACGTTGCACATGAATTCCTAAGAATGTATTATATGATGGAAAAAATTAGTAGGGATATAAATAATTTTGATGCAGATGTTCAGAAAGAGTATAGGGATTATTATTCAGCTTTTACGGAAAAGTATCAATTTACACCTACACAATATAGTTTTTTGCTTTTTTGGGAATTGAGCATTTATTATAGTGATGTAAATGGGTTGATATATGATACAATGTGGCGAAATGTTGAGAAAGTTTATGGAAAAATGAAAGAAAAAGAACTGATCAACAAAGTTATTGGAGCATTATCACAACAGGTAAAAGACTATGCAACATGGGCATCGGAAAGTGAGAATCAGGAATGGGATTTTAGTAAGTTCTTTGAATTTCCTTTTATCAAAGATGGTAAAGGAAATTATATATCGGTATGTGACATCACATTGAGAAATGCATTTTTTGAAAAGATTTTCTGGCTGATTAGAGATTGCTATCCGAAAGATGATAGTAGAGCAATGGCATTTTTTGGGAGACTTTTTGAAAAGTACATTCAAAATTTAACGCAAGAGGCTACAAAAGGAAGTTATTCCTATATAGAGGAATTCGCTTATGGAAAAACTAATAAAAAATCTTCAGATGCCTATATACGGAAAGATAATAATTTATTAGTAATAGAGGCGAAAGGATTTTCTGTTTTATTAGATTGCATGACCAAAAATGAAAGCGTTGAAAAAAATAATAATAGAGTGTTCGCAAATCCTATTATTCAGGCAGATACCTGTTTGGCTACTGTTATTGAAGTTAAGCCAGAGTTTACAGGAGTAGAAGATGCATATATAATTTCTGTAACAATGGATAATATTAATGCGGTTCCCGATTATTATAATGAAATACATAAAAATGTAGAAGCAGAGAAGAAATGTGAAAAAACTAAATACTACTTCAATTTTAATATTGAAGAATATGAAATGTTAATGTATTTAGTCGAGCAGCAACAAGATATTTTTGGCTTGTTGAAAGAGTATTATGAAAATGAAAAATTAAAACCTTTCAGTAATTATTTAAGACAAAAATATCCAGCGACTAAAATAACATCTTTTATGGAATCATTGTATCAGGAAGCAAGTGAAAAAATGAAAGATATGCTGTTTGAAGAATAGGAAATGTGGGGTAAACGCTATCCCCTAAGAGTGGTATAAACCTTTTCGCAAAAGGCACGACTTTTGCTATTTAGTATTAAGAAGAAACTTTCACCGCATGCAGAGACGGTAGTACTGCTTTCCAAGGGTGAGGTCAACTCGAAAAAGATTCGGGTTGAGTTCTCTTTGGAAGATATGGATATGTCCGAATTTCAGGATGGGGCAACCTATACCCAGATCAAGGACTATGTGCTGGAGCATAGCGGGTTAAAGGTATCCAACCTGTATATCTCACAAATTAAGCGGAAATGTGGGATTGGGGTTAGCAAGAACTACAATCTGCCGAAGTCCGAGGATTCCAGACAGCCACAGTGTCCGCCGGAAAAAGAGAAAGCAATCCGAGAAGCATTCAAATATTTTGGGATGATCTAACATCCCATAGAATGGAGGTTTCTAATGGATAGATTGATTTCTTGTGAGTTCAACATGGATACCACTTGTGTGGAACTGAAATTCTTAGATGGCAGCATGATTGCCATTGATACTATCGCCGTGGAGAATGAGGTTGCCGATAATATGTATCAGAGGTCAGAATTGGACTATCTGATCTACAATGATCCGATTGGATATGCAGACTTGATATTGAACGGTGATCCCGAAATTTATCTAAAAACTGTAACTGAATGTAAACCCTTAGATTAAAACTCAGCCCTCTGCCTTTTCATTGGCAGAGGGCCGTTTTTTGCTTAACAGTTATTGAGCATCCCTTAATTGCTCTACAACGCTGCATTTCGCTGCGTTGTCATACATCATGCAAGGAATCAGCCACCCCAGCAGAAGAAATACCGGAATTGTCAGCAGGACAGGCAGAATGGTGAATCGATACTCAAAGAACCAGAACATACTGCCCAGCATTTTTCCCGCAAGAGGTCCCACCGCCAGCGACAGAATAAAGGCCGCCGCTACGGAAGACATTGCGTAAAACAACCCCTCGTAGATCAGCATGGTTTTGAGCTGCCGGTTTGTCATTCCTACAGCCTGAAGCACAGCAAATTCACGGCGGCGGGAAAGAATACCGGTCATCATGGCGTTGAAGAAATTTAAGAGTCCCACCAGCCCAATGATAGCACAGAGGATACCACCGATCAGAAGGAACATCTGCCGGAACTGAGCAAACTCAGAGCGAGCCGTGGCTTTGCTTTCATACATCAAGGGCGAAAACTCACCGGCAGTGAGCTTCGATAAATATTGCTCTGCTTCGACTTCGTCAACTTTGTCCGCTGTGTCAAACAGGTAGAACATCGGAGTGGTCGCACCGCCGCTGTCTCGCTGTGCGGTATCCACAGACAAAACTGCATTATAGCCGGCACCACCATAACGATAACTCATGGAATACGGAAGATTTACCAAGGCGCAGACCGTGTACTCTACATCTCTGGCTCCATACAGTTTTTCCTGAAGGTACTCCTCCGGTGTATCTTCGGTGCAGAGTCCCCCGGTGCGGCTGTCGATATATTTCACATCGTCCGCATAGGTGGCGGTAATCGTGTCTCCCACCTTGGGGTAGTATTCAGGATTGGGCAGATTACCGTAGTCATCTAAGGAAACCGCAATGGCAATAGCGTTATTGTTTGGCTCCAGCATAGGAGAAATATCTCCGTCGAACACTTGCAGCTTGTCAAACAGACTGTTATCCAGAGCCTCGATTCTGGTATCTCCCATCACCATATTGCCCCGGTGCTCCAGACGGCTCATATGGCTGTCCAACTGCTCGGCGCTTTCGTACCTTGCATAGTCCTGCCGCAGAGCATCCTCCGTCATCCACAGATATGCGGGTTTTCGCACAGCATATCCCGTGCCGGAAAGACTGGCCTTTGTGTTTGCTGCGATCTCCTCGATCTGTTCTGGCGTGATGAATTCATCTGCCGGGTTGTAACGGAAATAGTCGGGCGTGCTGACGATAAAATCGGCGCAGGTCATGGTGGATACATACTTCTCCATGCTGAAGCCGCCCACAAAGGCACACAGCGCATTGAACAGCGTTACCGACAGTGCCAGAGACACCACCACCAGTACCGTCTTTTTCTTGTTTCGTCCCAGATTGGCAAAGGCCATCTGATGGAGCTTTGCTCCCCGGATGCTGCGCCGTTTTTTCTTGGTCTGCATCACATCCGTATATTTGGTAGCCTCCACCGGAGAGACCTTGGCTGCCATTTTTCCGGGCTTGGAACAGGACAAAAGCACCGTCAACAGGGCAAACAGCATGGAACCAAGGAAGATCACAGGCGAAGTGCTGATGGTGGTGATGCCTGCATCCAACTGGGTGGAGC
>ERZ1035025.479-NODE-479-length-26909-cov-79.844790_pt1 | contig 26909 bp, 26 predicted proteins | sample MGYA00520619_ERZ1035025 | MGnify/ENA primary metagenome ERZ1035025 (study PRJEB33766, sample SAMN09781742) | gut metagenome | biome: gut microbiome | host: Homo sapiens | place: Madagascar | study: EMG produced TPA metagenomics assembly of the PRJNA485056 data...
GCTTGCTCATTTATCTGAGTTGCTTGCTCATTTATCTGAGTTGCTTGCTCATTTACCTGATTAGCCTGCTCGCTAATAATCTTATTGAGTTTCATCACCTGCGTATCGCGAGCTTCTATGGCAGAATAGTATTCATCCTCATCATTCATCTCCTGCCGGATATTAGCACTCATTGTGGCGAGTCCCAGACGGTGAACGATATACATCATATCCGAATCATCCTTATATTTATCACCCTCCAGACATAACATCTGTTGGTTCTTCTTATCCCTCTGCGACTGGTCGAACACGCTCAGCACCTTGTCGAGCCTGTTGTTTATCTTGCCATGCAAAAGAGGAATCTGCACCAGGATACTGTCATGCGTCAGACTGTTGATGAAAGGATCATCCATCCCGTTCTCCACCTCTTTCCCGTCATAGTCGAGCGCCTTGTGGTTCACGTATACCACAGCCTTGTCAATATCTCCCACTCTATGGCCCAGCAGATACACAGCCACCATCGGCACGGCATATCCCTTGCCCTCTCCCTCCTTTATCATATTCTCCTCAGCATTATACTGGGCAGCCAGATAACGTCGGAACCGGAGCGTCTCAGTATCGAGCCATGTCTTCTGAAGTTCGATAAGAATGAGCCTTACGCTTCCATCCTCTTCCCTCACCCTGGCAGCAAAGTCGATGCGAAACATCGAGATATTGTCGCGGGTGATGTTAGGATGCTCATGCCTTCTCATTTCCACGCTCACCACTTCCTTTTTCAGCAGGGCGGTTAGCACGGTTTTGGCGATGCGTTCGTCTTCCATCAGGAATTTGAACACAGAATCGTATATCGGATTAGCTACATAGTAAATCATATCTCTGTTCCTCCATAATTATATTTCCGCTACAAAGATACGAGTTTTCTGCGAAACGGCAAAGTTTTTGAGGATGAAAATATCAGAAATAGCTGAAATTAACCGGATTATAGATATAAAAAGAAAGATAGCTCACCAGTTATAAGGCTGCCATCTTTCTTATCTATATACTTAAATACACTTTTATTCTAAGTACGACCCACCTGTTAATAGTTAGTTATCAACAAATGCGTAACTTTCTTATCATTCCTATTCATAAAGCTCACCAAGTATTCTTTATCAAACGTACGAATATTGATGCCTTCCTTATTATATAGTTGATAAATGAAATCTGTATTTTTGATTATCATCATCCACTTTGCCGGGCAATGATGTAATAAAAACGTAGTCAATCGTTTTTGATCTTCTCGCGTAAATTCATTTTTAGCATATGTACTAAACTCACTATCATAAGGCCCGTTTCTTCGACAGCAATCCTGGCGAATTCTTCATCTTCTTTCCACGCGACTGGCACATCGCCAAGGTGGCAACAGATGGCGAAGACCAGACCATCCGCGTTATCGTAATCAAGGTAGATTATAAGGATTAAAGATAATTGAAAATAAATATTATTGTGACTCAGAGCACGTTAGTAGGATTTTTTGCAATTGTGGTCTTGATTTCTCGAAAAAAAAGGCTAATTTCGCACAATTCGAGGGAAATCATTGAAGTTTTTTTATTATACTGGCTTATAATTCGGAATTTTTTGCTAAATTTGCCACGTCATATCAGATTTTTGCTTATTTTCTTTTCGCAACACTAAGATAAGTGAAAATTTTGACATGGCAAAATCCTGGGCAACTTTTAGTTGATCAGGCACTAATAAAGATTAATCTATAATAGTGTTGCGGAATTAAGACTAAAGACATATGAAGAAAACTTTTCACAGAATCATCATGTCAGCATTGCTGACAGTGCTGGCAACAGTTGCTGCCAGCGCACAGTGCTACATTGTCGGCAGCGACAATGAGTGGAAAACCAACACTGCTGCTGCAGAACTGACAGAGACCGCCACTACAGGAGTGTATGAGGGTGATGTCACCTTCGTTGACGGTGCGCAGTATTTCGCCGTCACCCAACATCTGACAACTGGCGATGCCGATTGGACAGAGTTTAACAAAAACCGCTTCGCCCCTTCAGTATTCGACGCCATGCTCGTTATCAATGAGCCTATGACCATGGTAAAGGGTAGGGACGCATCTTTCAAAGTGCCAGTCGCCGGTACAACCTATCGTATGCGCATCGACTTCAACACCCTGACCGTCACCTTGCTCGGTGACTTTCCCGACAAGCTGTATGTATGGGGCAGCAATGGTGTCTTCGATCCCACATTGTCAGCTGCCACACTGCCTAAGACCGAGACCGACGGTGTGTATAAGGCAACGGTAGACTTTACCTCATGCTACTTCAACATTCTCACCCAGCTCGGCACCGACCCCAACGACTACGAAGCCATACTGCCCTACCGCTACGGTGGCGGTAAGGTGGTTATCAACCGCGACAAGGCCATGACGCTCACAGAGCAGTCATTCCACATCGCCACACCAGGCACCTACGACGTGACTGTAGACCTCCGCACCATGACCATGAACCTCCACAGCGACACCTATGTGCCCGAATATCCAGACCATGTCTACCTCATCGGTGCCAACGGTAGCAACTTCGCCGATCAGGGCGCAGAGCTTACATGGGACGATGTGGAAGGCATCTACACTGGCTATGTGACTTTCTATGGCAACAAGTTTACCATCTCTACCGCTCTCGCCTCTACATATGATGGCTGGGACGAGATTAAAGACAAGCGCATCGGTGCTGTCGCACCAACTGTTGACGTGGAACCGAACCTCACCGTAGGTCTAAAGAAGGGCGAGGTGTCTGACTTCATCATCGGAGCATCGACAGATAACCCACTCACCGCATGCGTTACATTAGACCTTGTCAACAACCGTCTGACGCTCCACGGCAACGATGCGTCATATCCAATAGGCTACCCGAAAGAGCTCTACACTCTCGGCTGCAACGGCAATTGGTTCACCAACATCCCTGCAGACGTGATTTCTGCCACCAACGAGCCCGGCATCTATGAGGGCGAAATAACATTCGTGGGCGAAGTGGGCGATCTTCACTTCATCGTGTTAAAGCGTCTCGGCGCAGATTGGGACTTTGTCAACGCCAAACGTCTCTCTCCCTACACCGACGGCGACCCCGCCAATCTTGACAGCGATATTCCTGCCATGGCACCTGATGTATCGCCCGGCGCATGGCTCTTCTCTGGTGAGCCTGGCACCTACGACATAAAGGTGGACCTCACAAAAGGCAATGGCGTGATACGCATCTCTGCCAAGGGCGCAACAGGCATCATCGCCACCACAGCCGCTCCTGCCACCAAGAACTACTACTACGACCTCAACGGACGATTCCTCGGCAACGTGGAGCCGCAGAAGGGAGTGTATGTGGTTAAAGGTAAAAAGGTAATAAAGTAAAAAAACAGAAAGGTAAAACTACCCCTCTCCAGCTCTTTATCTCAAGTAAGTCCACCCTCTACGTGGTGGGGTGCACTTTAGGAGAGCTGGAGAGTTTTTTTATTGCCGTCCGGTAATAACTCAGAAATGAAAATTAGCATAAGAAAAAGCTCTATTTTCTAAAATTTTTAGCGCTTTTATGCGCTATTCGCTTTGATTTCTGTCAATATGAGCCTGAATGCTTACACTTTATTTTTACCGGACGGCAATAATTATTTACTGGGTCCACTTTAAAAGTCGTTTTTGTTTTTTTATCCTACAAAACGCCATTTGATTATCAGATGGTTACATTTGAACAATTTCTCAAAAATTACTTTTTCAAGTGGGCTTAAGAACTTATTACAAAGGTCTCTTTTAGTAAATAAAATGCAGTTCCAAAACATAAAAGCGAACTGCATTCCGTACTCAATTCACTGTCACATTCCCCAACATCATAATGAAATGGATGGAAGAACACCATGATATTGAAGTGAATTATATCGAAGGAGATGATGTTACTCAAGATGTTACTCAAGGTGAGTCTCAAGGTGGTATTCAAGGTGTCCTCCAAGACGGAGAATTAGATGATTGGATAGAAAAACAGATAAAAAAGAATCCAAAGATTACAGCAAAAGAACTAGCTTTATTATCCCAAAAAGGATTAAGTACCATCAGGCGACGCATCGCCAAACTTCCTCATATACAATACGTTGAAAGCGGATATAGTGGACAGTGGATAATCAAGAAATAGGAAAAACAAAGAAATGCAGCCTCTCGATTATATAAAGAGAGGCTGCATTTTTCTTATGGTATCCAAGATGGAACTCAAGGTGAATCTCAAGGTGTTACCCAAGACAACACCTGCGTATCATCCGCTCCTTGCTAATCTACCCGATGAAGGCTTTCAAATCCACTCTTGGCATAGATATGTCCATCACTACCCTTATAATAGGTACGTTGTGCCAAGACAGAAAGGGCGATGATACCGGCTATGACCATCAGCACCTGAAGGATAATCTTCAGAAGCACGATGATAACTCCCCAGGCTGCTATCAAAAGTCCGACGAGATAAATAACGGAAAAGATGGTGACTATCAAGCCCTTGCCTGCGCCCAGCGCCTCGGCATTCTTCTTGACAGAGATGGCGATACCCGAAAACAAAGTGCCCAAGAAAAGGATGAACATGATGGTGTCGCTTATCATCCCTTGCCATCCAAGCCACAACTGCACGATCATGGCATAGGCTATCAACACCGGCAAGCACGCGGCAAGACTCACCATAGCAGGCTTAAGGCTAAGTTTCCCTTTCTTCTCGGCAGGAACATCGGCGAAAATCAAGGTCTCGAACATCTTAAATGTATAGAACTGCAAAGCCACTACTGCGCCAAATGGGATTACACGGAATAAAGAGCCAAAGAATCCATAACGGTCATTGTCGCACCACCAAAACATATCGCCACCAAGAACCTTGTAGCCTACCACTTCTATTATGGATATGAGAAGCATGCAAACCGGTATAACCTTCAGAGCCAAAGGAACGGCTGGAGAAATCTTGCGAGCCACGAAGAAAGTGGCCAGAATCATACCCATCAATATCAGTACCAGCACGGCAGGCGTATAGGTGGCATAGAAATGCCCCAGGGCGGAGTGTTTCTTCACCGTGTCCTCGCTCAAAGGATTGACCGTGCCTTCAGGATTGTCGGCGCTGAACTTCAGATCTCCCATATATGTCATATAGGATGCGCCATCCTTCTTGAATGCCACATAATATCCGTTGGCCTTTCCGCACGACTCGATTTCCATCCCCCTCGGGAATTTCACCGTTTGGATAGGCTCGCTTATCTTCCAAAGCGAATCGGGCTTCGAGGCTACCATACATTCTACGGAATCTCCCCAAAGAGGATCCAGTTCAAACTTCTGAGCCGAGATAGACAGACAGCTCAATAACGCGATGAAGAAAAAAGCTAAACGATGTTTCATGATAGTTTGTGATAATTAAATGATAAACTAGGGAAATACCAGCAATATAAATTGCCATACGTTTGCAAAGTTAGCCTTTTTTTCTGTACCAAGGGGAGTTTTCGGTAAAAAAATAGTTTCATTACGTAAAAACATGATGATTTTTACGCAATGAAACTTCTACGAAGCCGAGAAAATGCAGTTTTTCTTGCCAAGATGTCCCTTACTCCCCATTTCCTATTCTATCACTACCACTACCTCGCTGCCCCTGACCATCACCTTCTTCACGCGGTCGAAGAGTTGGAGGAAGCGTTCCTGGCTCCTCAGTACGAAGCCGGGAGCATGGACCTCGCCGATGAGGATGCCACCCTGGCGCAGACGGAACGGACCATTGCCCGGCTGCATCATGGGACAAGGAAGGGCATGAAGCTCTTCCAGACACCCGAACTCATGACTCTTGCGCTCCATGCGGCAAAGCTTGCAGGTTTCGGGGAGAGGAAGAGAGGAAGATGAAGAAGAATCATCCCTTACCGGTTCGAGGAAAAGCATCTGGCGGGCGAAGCATTTGCATTTAGCCACCATGATGTGATATTCACCCGGCTCCAGACAGCCACCCTCGCGCTCCATCGTATCACAAATGTACTGATGGCCTACAACGATACCCTGGCGATTAACAACTTCCTGACTAAGGCGACCAACAATGGCGCCATGATCTCTACGAAAACGATTTAAAAACAACTTCATCATAACACGCAACAACTTAAAAACAACAATAGAAAAACATTTGAAATTCACATTCACTTTCACATTTTCTGAACGTAAAACGACTGGTAATAATCAGACAAATCCTTGCAACCTTCCGGCAACTGATGGTACACCAGCTGAGGGAACATTTCCTTCAGTTTCATATAAAGACCGATGCCCGGTTTGTCCTGATCAGGCCACATGTGAAGATTCCTTCCCGCTAAAAGATTGCGACATTCTTCATTACAAAGCGTAGCACTCGGGATGGCTATTGCCTTGTAACCCATAGACATAGCGCTCCAGCAGTCGGTACATCCCTCGGTAATAACCAATGGCTCTTTTTCTGTCACCTGCGGCAAGATCTGCATCCCATATACCATCGGCTTGCTACCTGGTGCAAACTTAAACCGCGGTTTTTCTTCAGTCTTATCTCCCAGATATCTGCTCTGAACCGTCAGCAGATTGCCATGAACGTCATAATAGGGAATCAACAGGGAAGGACCATCAAAAAACTTTCCACCAAAGCGATAGCCAGCAATGGAGAAATCTGTGCTCACCACTCTACACCAATAGATATATTCCGGGCGCAACTTTCTCTGATAGAACAGGAAATCCTTGGCTTTATCTGTCAGTTTCTTACCCATGAGCATACGCATCAGATAATCTACGTCAGGCTTATGCTGAAACTCGCCTCTGAGATTGAGTCTGTCCGTATCACATTCAGATTTTCTATGCCCAGCAACAGCTTTATCCCGATGAAGCACATCCTTACGGTTTCCCGCAGAATGATTACCGGCGCTGATTTTGAATCTTCTGCACAGCCATTGGCAAGCCTCAGAAAAAGAGAGATTCTCCCGTTTCATCACCAGGTCGATATTATCTCCACCCCATCCGCATGCAAAGCAATGACAAGTGTTGGTGGAAGTCCAGAAATGCAAACTCGGATTTTTATCATTATGACTGATACAGAGAGCATTATGATACCGCAAACCCATTCCCAATTCATCAGCAACCTCCAGGATGCTGATAGCTCTAAGTTTAGAGAGCGTATTTGAATCAATATATTCTGCCATCTTCTAATTGTCTTTTTTAATATTACCATCACCCATAGTGCCTTTCTGCTGCGTCTTTCTAAGCACCTTTCTATCCTCGCCCTTTGCCGGCTTTTCGAGCCATCCCCATCTGCGCCAGTTGCACACCATGTTGCGGGCAGGCGTCTTGAGCCCCTTCTGTTTCAGGAATTCCTCCAGGAACTGATAAGAAAACTCCTGCGGCAACTCGCTGAAATAGTCTACAGTATGATAAGGCTCTCCTTCGCCCTCGGCAGAAATCTGCTCGAAAGCCTTGCCCCACCGCTGCAACATATTCTGCAAGATGCGGTCGGCACAAGCCAGATAGGTCTGCCTGACCAGTTTCCGGATTTCCTTCTCGCTCTTCTTCCCTTCCACTTTGTAAAGCACTTGCATGAGGGCAGCGATGCGGAAGGCTGAAACCGAACTGCGCTTGTAGAAGACATCCATCGACTTGGACATGGTTTTCACCACCTGCTGGCGGCAGTCGTTACACCATTTTACCACCGTCTTGTAGAGCCAGCTCATATCTTCCTCTATCTCCTGATGGAATTTTCCATCTTCCTCGTAGCACAACCCGAAGAGCTTATCCAACGTATTCTCCAGCTCATTACGCTGCGTATCGGTCAACGCCTGAAACTGTGGCGGATTGTCGCCCAGATGACTGATGAGCGGGCATAAGATGGTTCGGGTTACAGCACCACCCTCAATGGCAGCCTTGTTCATATATCTGCTCACCGCACTCTGAGTGCCGCAGAAAACGAACGACAGCAAGGCATCTACCATGGCACTATAGCTGGATTCGCTCATGAAATCCTGACCATAGACGCTGCCCAGATCGTAAGCCGTCTTGATAACCTGCGAGAGGTCAGCAAACTGGCGCTTGGCAGAATGGACGATGGCAGAAATCTCATCGGCAAATTCGAAGAGCGTCTTCGGAGCACCATAGAGCTTGACGGCTGCATCGCATCGCTTGATGAACATGGTGAGCGATACGGTTTCGGGCAGGATGGTGATGTCGGTCTTCGGTTCGGGTGGCAGCTTGCCGTCCTTCTTTCCCTGGCGTCGCTTCAGGGCAGCATACTCCTGCTCCTTGGCTCTCATTTCGCTGTCGCGCTCAATGAAAGGTTTCATCAGGGTACGCATGATGTATCTGGCAAACGACTTTCCGCTCGACTGCTCGCCCTCTACGATGACCTGCAACACGATGGCCGATTTTTCTCCCTGATTATCATACACATACTGTATTCTGACACGTGTAAGATAAACGCTGAGCATGGCAGCAGCCACCACCAGCGTAGGATACTTGAGGTCAGAAGGCGAAGTGATCATCCATTCTCTGATGCCCGACGGATAATCCTTATCGGCAATCAGGTGATGCATGGGCATCTCTTCATTCTCTTCAGCCTGTTCAGCCAGCTTTTTTCCTATCAACCCAGATGATACCTTGTTATTGATTCCGCCCTTGGTATCCTCAGGCTTTGCCACTGGATTAGTCTGAGACGCTTCCTGTGGAGGTATTTTCTTTCCTTTTTCCATAATCCCAATCATTGATTATTTCTGAATGCAAAAGTAAGGAAAAAAAGTCTCCCCGGCAATAGGCGTCCTGCCGGTTCGCCTCCTACTAAGCCTCATCGCCGGCAACTAAGCCTTCCACTAAGCCTCCAGCTCATCTGAAGGCATAAAAAAAAGCACTTTCTGCTTGCAAACGAAGCAAAAAGTGCTGATACTGTATTATTTCTAAAAAATCTTCTGTTCAGATATATTCCTATTCATTTATATTATCACCCCCACTGACATAAGAAAGAACCAAACGGCGAACCACGGCATGAATATCTTCATTAGGGAACTTCTTGCGATATTTCTCCGTAAGGTCTTCACAGAAATACATCTTGCTATCAACCATAGAAGAAGGAATATTTAGCTGCATAAACACATCGTATGTTGCAACAGGCTTGCCATCCTTTGTGTCGACAGGCACAATATTCTCCTTATACCAACCTTGTCCAGATGCGGTAGGGAACAATCTATAATTGTCCTTACGCTCCACTTCACCAGCGATGCGCAGTATATATCCGTCAGCAGACTTATCGTCCTCAGGATTCACCGCATATAGCATAAATAAAGGAGCAAGATTCGAGTATCTTTTTATTACAAACTGATATTTTTTGCTTCCTCCAAAAGGAGGGTTTGCCTTCAAATCCTGCTCTATATCCTCACGAATTTGTGGCGCATCCACCACAAACTCTACTTCGCCAGTATAATTGACGACAGTTTTCCATGACTGTGGATTTGGCGGAATAACCTCACCATTGTCATTGCTGTTGTCACACGCACAAAAAGCCAAGACTACCAACAGTAGTAAGACTGATTTTTTTACCAGATACTTCATATCCAAATTTGTTTATCAAACCTATTTTATTGTTAAACGTAGAATATGCCTAAAACTTGCTCTATTTTACGTTTTTAACATTCCATCTAAAACTTGCCAACACTCACAAGAAGCAATCATTTCCCCGCTTCCTACTGCCCCTTACGGTAGATGGCAACAAAACGGTTAGCGATATTGATGAGTTTCTGCCGGGCATTAGGATCACTTACATCATCAAAACTCCAGTTGGGAAATTCGCCACGCATCTTGGAGAAACGCTTGGAGATGACACTGGCATTGGTCAGATTGGAAGGCATGCCCAGCTGTTCTGTAAGATACTTGCAGAAAGATGCGCCATTATCAAATTTGCCTTCAAAATCTTTGATATCAGAGAGCGCCACCATAATCAGGGCATAGTCTTTCTTCAAAGGAATAGCCTTCTCGTCTATCATCTTCTGCAAGGTCCGCTTTACTCTTTCTCCCTGGCTCAAGTCGCCCCATTCCTTCTCATTATCTTCTTCCGTTTTTTCCTGTCCGCCGTTTTCCTGATGCTCATCGTCTGTCACTTCCAATTCTAATGTCCTCTTCTGTTCAGGTTCGAATCCGTGCAGATAATCTTCATCATTGTTCTGGCGCATCAGTTCATTAATCTGAGATGAAACGAAGAAACCATCCTCGCCATAATAACCGATATTGGCTGCCAGCCGCTCAACCACCTCATGGTTCTTCACGACTGCTCCGAGGCACCGCTGAGAAAACTCCTGAGTTACGTAGCCTCTCCATTGCCCCATAATCATTGAGCAAAATTGAAACACTTTCGACTCCAAAGGCATCATCTGAAGTATCACTGCTGCCATATACAGGATGACAAATACGATTCTCTGCCGCTCTTCCTGAGCTGTAGCATACCCATCCTCATCAACATAGTTTTTTTCATATTGCCCTATTCCTTCCACAAAGGCTAGGCGGCTCTCGGTATCGGTATGCGAAAACATCATTTTGTCTACGATGCAGAACACCTCATAAAAAACATCCTCGCATGAACATCTGGACGTAGGAAACCACGTCTTATCATTGAAGATATCATGGGTGATGGCTCTGAAAACCTGATAAATCATGTGTTGCGAAAAAGATTTATCTACCATCTGTCTGGTCTTCATCTTAAATAACCTCATCGTCGTAACCATTTAAATCATCAAGAATCACATCAAGAGAATTGATCAAAGCAAACTGAGAATTCCCATGACAATCGCAACAGACAGCATCTCCATTAACCAGAGCAACAATCTCAACATCGGAGATTTTCACCTTGGTTCGTTTCAGCGAACGGGAAGAGGTACACGGACCTGTCCAATAGTATACCTTGATGCCGTAATCTTCTTTACTGCACAGGTTCACCAACATGGCAATGTCTCTGTTTGCCTTGTCCAAGTGCAACTGCTCACCAGGATCAGTTTCATATCTGGCATGAAACTTACGTGCATTGATGCACTCCATGAAGGAATGCTGCATCTGGAATTGCTTGACAAAGGAATATGGCGCATCGCTAAGAGTCTGATGGCGAGGAAATGAAAACACCACAGCCTTTGGCTTATAGCCAGCCTTGATTCTTTCAGCCACGGCATCAAAGAAATCACCAGGTGGCAACTTGGCAGAAATCACCATATTCCAGCCATATTGATTGGCCACTCTATTGATATTATCCCGCAGAAGAGCCACCACCTTGTCCTGTCCTTTTTTGCCCCCGAAGATTGTAGATTCTTCCACAAAAAGGAAACCTTTGTTGGGGCGATTATCAATGATTACCTTACAGAAAGGCTGGTTGTGAATTTCATTCTCCTTAAAGTTACTCCAATAAAATTCTTTTTTGTCTGCGCATACATCCAGCACAGCCACACCTTCGCGAAATCCCAATATTCGGTTGTCGTGAATAACGTCTTCCTCATTCTTCCGTGATTCCACTAAAGTCATTTTCTTGCTTTTCAGCAAACTGTCCATTACCTTCTCGAAGCCAGTCTGACATTCCTGATATTTTTCAGGCGATGGCATTTCGGGAAATTCCAAGGGTAGAGTACCCTCGATACTTGAAAGATTCCGGCTTTTGCAGAAATCAAACTTGAAGACAACGTAAGAAGTCTTTTCGGTGCTTTTTTTAATAAGTCCAGTCATTGGTTTCTGGTTTAAATTATACCATGAAAGTTATTTTTCATAGCATCTACAAAAGTAATACTTTTTCCCCGAATAAACAAATAAATTCTAAATTATTTTTTATCAAATTGTCTTTTTTTTATAAAACCATCAAAACAAAATGTGAAAGTGAATGTGAATTTGAAATGTAAATCAATGTATCCGGTTGTTCCATCCATTCCTTTTATTGGATATTGTGAATGAAATTCAGTCCTCGCGCGCGTACCTTATTATATATATAATATGAACCTATTATAATGGCTACTATTACTTAAACACGATTATACGCTTCTCCTTCAGGTAACATTGAAAAACATTTCAAATTCACATTCACATTCACATTTTTGCCTTTCCGCCTATCCACCAGCTAACCCAAATAGCAAGTAACTGTGCGCCCGATGCCCCCAAAACTACGTGGCGACGCACCACCATCTGCGTCCCGACGCAGATGGCGATACGTCGGGACGTAGATGGCGGTACATCGGGACGCAGTTGGGGGTACGTTGGGACGCAGTTGGGGGTACGTTGGGACACGCCCTGAAAGGGCAGAAGCTCCTAGCCCAGGGCAACGCCCTGGGTAGCTATTGACGCAATCCCGGCGCCCTGTAAGGGCAAAAGCTTTAAAACCTCAAGCAAAAAATATAAAGCTTTTGCCCTTACAGGGCGTATTGGCTACATCCTTAAAACCCAGGGCGTTGCCCTGGGCTAGGAGCTTCTGCCCTTTCAGGGCGTGTGGCGTCAAGCAAATACATGATTAATGAGGAAGGAATGCACGAGATTCGGGACAAGGATGCACGTGATTCGGGACAACTATTGTTTTTCAGAGAAAAATGTTGTATCTTTGCATTGTCGTTCATTAAGAACGGCAAATGGGAAATTAACCACTAAAAAACGGAGGGGAAAACGACAGGGGTGCACACCTGCCCTATCTCTTTCTAAATGTTGAACCATTAAAAAAGAAAGGAAAAAAGAAAATGAAAAAGGAAGTTTGGAAAACTATCTTGCAGGTGATTATCGCTGTACTTACTGCCGTAGGCACCACGCTCGGCGTTACCAGCTGCATGTAAACTGATTTGTTTAACCATTAAAAAAAACGATTTGAATTATGGGTATTAAAGTAAAAGCTATTGAGCGCAACGTAGCGTTCGAAAAAGGTAAGCAAAAGTGGGCATTCGTGATGCAGGCTGAACTCTACAGCCAGCTCAACGCCACGAAGGTGATAGAAGAAGCTGCCGTTCGCAGCGGATTGCCTAAGGCGGTAATCAACGCCGGATGGTCGGCCATAGGCGAAGTGATTGCTGCATGGGCCACCGAGGGCCACAGCGTGGCTGTGCCAGGACTGGGCAGCCTCCGATTCGGTCTTAACTCTACCGCCGTTGAGGATGTGAACAAGGTGAGCGCCAACCTCATCACCCGCCGATACATCATCTTCGTGCCTAACATCGACATCAAGAAGGAACTCGAAGAGACTTCCGTCAACATCACCTGCTACGACCGAAACGGCAAGGTGGTGAAGCAGGTTACCTCTACCGATACGCCTCCTACTACCGACGGCGATAATCCATCCGGAGGCGATAATCCATCCGGAGGCGACACCCCATCGGGCGGCGATTCTACTGGCGGAACCGGAAGCGAAAACAGCGGCGATGGACTTGAATAAAAGGTGCTGAGCCTGAAAAAGTAAAACCCTCCCCAGGTCTTAAAAAGTCCTAGGGAGGGTAAACTTTGTCTGGCAGTTAAATTGTTTACGCAATGTACCATACCAGACGCCCGAATACAACATGCTAACCCACCTTTCCCCTTACGGAATCAGCATGTCATTAACAATCCTTTGTGCCTCAAATAAATAATACTTTTTTTCAAACTAAATTGAATCCTAGCCTCACGGCTAAAACGTATATAATGTTTTTACCTTATTTCAAAACATGATGGTAACATATTCTGCAGCGATATCAACCAGCTTCTTGCGACGGGCTACACCTATTATATAATGAGCCTCCTTCGCCGAACAGTGGAAGTATTTCTTCACAGCTGTTACCAGTTCTTCCTTGCGTATCGAGCAGATACCCTTAGGATAAGCCTTGCGGATAGCCTTCTCGATGTCTGCCATCTTATATTCATGGTGGCGCTTGTGGAAGTACTGCGATACGATGATAGATAGAACTATCACGAGCAGGATGATGATAAATACTACAGACTTGTTCATTTCATTATCTCCTAATTTATTTATTAGACAATATCAGATTCGCTGAATCACCCTTCCGGGTTCTCCAAGTTTTCTGCATCACCGATAGCCGTTATCGGTAAATCCACTGCAAATATAGCATTTTTTCTTGAAACAACAACATTTTTCGGCATTTTTTTCACTATTTCTGCAAAAAAACTTGCTAAATACAAAAAAAACACGTATTTTTGCAAGAAAATAATCCTTAAGACAGAAAGATAATGCAAGAAACTGTTAAGAAAGTATTGAATGGCGATTTTAATCGCAAGAAAGCATTGCTGTTCCTCATAACGGCTCTGCTTACCGTTATCGTCTGGAACCTGCCCATCGACAGCTTCGGCATCGATGGGCTAACCATCGTGCAGCAGCGCGTCATCGCCATCTTCGTCATGGCCGTGATGCTCTGGCTCACCGAGGCCATACCGGCATGGGCTACCAGCGTAGTGATCATCTTCGTGCTGCTGTTCTTCGTCAGCGACTCCGCCTTCAAGATTATGCAAGGCTCGGAGGCTGAGATGGGCAAGCTGCTCGACTATCAGGGTGTGATGGCGTGCTTCGCCGACCCTACCATCATCCTCTTCCTGGGCGGTTTCGTACTCGCCATAGCCGCTACCAAGAGCGGACTCGACGTGATGATGGCGAAGGCCCTGATTGCGCCATTCGGCAAGCGTTCTGAGAACGTGCTGCTGGGCTTCATGCTCATCACCGGCATCTTCTCGATGTTCATCTCAAATACAGCCACCGCCGCCATGATGCTCACCTTCCTCACACCGGTGTTCAAATCATTGCCGCCTTCGGGCAAGGGGCGCGTGGCGCTCACCATGGCCATTCCTATCGGAGCCAACCTGGGCGGTATGGGTACCCCTATCGGAACCCCGCCTAACGCCTTCGCCTTCAAGGTACTGAACGACCCTGCGGGACTCAACCTGGGTCTCAGCTTCGGCGACTGGATGCTCATCATGGCCCCTATGGTGCTCATCATGCTCCTGATGGCATGGGTCATCATCCGCAAGATGTTCCCGTTCTCTGCCAAGACCATCGAGCTCAACATCGAGGGCAACATGCAGCACAACTGGCGCACCACGGTAGTGGCCGTTACCTTCCTCGCAACCATCGTGCTCTGGGTATTCGGCAAGCAGCTGGGCATCAACGCCAACACCGTGGCCATGCTCCCTATCGCCATATTCGCCCTTACGGGAGTGGTTACAGCCAAGGACCTGAAGGAGATTGACTGGGCTGTCATCTGGATGGTGGCAGGCGGATTCGCCCTCGGTTTGGCGATGAACGGCACCGGTCTTGCCGAGGCAGCCGTAAAGAGCATTCCGTTTGCAGAATTCAATCCGCTGGTCATCATGATTGTATCCGGACTGGTATGCTTCATCCTGAGTAACTTCATCTCCAACACCGCCACCGCCGCCCTGCTCATCCCTATCCTCACGGTGGTATGCGCCGGCATGGGCGACAAGCTCAACACCATCGGCGGCACCTCTACCATCCTCATCGGAGTAGCGGTATCGGCCAGCTGCGCCATGTCGCTGCCTATCTCAACCCCTCCTAACGCCATCGCCTACTCTACCGGCCTCATCCAGCAGACCGACATGGTGAAGGCAGGACTCACGGTGGGCATCCTGAGCATGATAGTGGGCTACGCCGTGCTCATCACCTTCTGCAAGATGGGCGTGCTCTAGAGGGGCATCATCTGCGAAAATACACATTATTATATATATAAAGGAATGAAAAAGATTGTTATAGGAATCGACGTAGGCATCTCTACGACCAAGATTGTGGGTATCGATGAAAGCGGCGTGGTGGTAAGCCCCATCCGCATCAAGGCTACCGACCCTATCACCTCGCTCTACGGAGCCTTCGGCAAGTATCTTCACGACAACAAGATTGCGCTGAGCGATGTAGAACAGGTGATGCTCACAGGCGTAGGTTCAGCCTATATCGACGAGCCCATCTACGGACTGCCTACCTCGAAGAGCGAGGAATTCGTGGCCGACGGACTGGGCGCCCGATACGAGAGCAAGCTCGACCGCATGATCGTGGTGAGCATGGGAACCGGTACATCGCTCGTAAAATGCGATGACAACGAGATAAGGCACATCGGAGGCATCGGCATAGGCGGCGGAACCCTGGCAGGACTGAGCCGCATCATGCTCAAGACCGATGACATCAAACAGATCATCAACCTCGCCAAGGACGGCGACGTGAGCAAGATAAACCTGCTGATAGGCGACATCAGCGCCAAGCCTCTGCCCGGACTCCCGATGAGCGCCACCGCATCGCTCTTCAGCAATGCCAAGGCAAACGCTTCGCGCGAAGACATCGCCATGGGACTCATCTGGATGGTGCTGCAGTCGATAGGTTCGGCTACCATCCTCTCATCGCTCGAATCGGGCATCAAGGATTTCGTACTCATCGGCAACCTCACCCTGCTGCCGCAATGCCGCGAGGTGTTCCCAGCCATGGAGAAACTCTACGGAGTGAGGTTCAGAATACCGAAATACTCGGAATTCTGCACCGCCATCGGAGCTGCGCTCGACTATAAGCGACAAGCAAAATAATCACCCCCGAATCGCCGCAATGCCCTATACACGGGCGTTGCGGCGATTTTCATTCCCACCCCCTGCCACGGCACACAGACAACAAGGGAAAAACGCACACAAGCGCACAAAATGCGCAACACGCTGATAGATAACAACTTAAACGTTTCGGGAAACAGAAATTTGTCAAAGTTTTCCAAAACTTTTTCGTTTCTGCCTGATTATCAGCGACTTAATATTTTTTAACAATAAAAAAGTTGTCCAAAAGTAATTACTTTCAGAAATATTTTATATCTTTGCAATGTCAAAAGGAGGTACATATCTACCTCTTCAAGTCATAATGACTTAATACTAAGTAATTTAAACATTAATCGTAAAAGTAATACTAAAATGATCCAGACAGTAGTAAAGCGTGACGGACGCATCGTTGGATTCAACGAACAGAAAATCATGGCAGCCATTCGCAAGGCCATGTTGCACACCGACAAGGGTGAAGATACCACTCTTATCGAGCAGATAACCGACCACATCTCTTATCGCGGCAAGAGCCAGATGAGCGTTGAGGCCATTCAGGACGCCATCGAGATGGAACTCATGAAGAGTGCCCGCAAGGATGTTGCCCAGAAGTATATCGCATACCGTAACCAGCGTAACATCGCCCGCAAGGCGAAGACACGCGACGTATTCATGAGCATCGTCAATGCCAAGAACAACGACATCACCCGTGAAAACGCCAACATGAATGCCGACACACCAGCCGGCATGATGATGAAGTTCGCTTCAGAAACAACCAAACCATTCGTCGACGACTACCTCCTCTCTGAGGATGTACGCGACGCCGTCATGCACAACTATATACATATTCACGATAAGGACTATTATCCAACCAAGAGTCTCACCTGCGTGCAGCATCCGCTCGACGTGATTCTGAACCACGGTTTCACAGCCGGTCACGGTTCAAGCCGTCCTGCCAAGCGCATCGAGACCGCAGCCGTGCTGGCTTGTATCTCTCTCGAAACCTGCCAGAACGAGATGCACGGCGGTCAGGCCATCCCAGCCTTCGACTTCTATCTGGCTCCATACGTACGCATGTCGTACCAGGAAGAGGTGAAGAACCTGGAGAAGCTGACAGGCGAAGACCTGAGCAACCTCTATGATGCGCCAATCGACGACTACTTAGAGAAGCCGCTCGACGGACTGCAGGGCCGCGAACGCCTGGAGCAGCACGCCATCAACAAGACCGTGAACCGCGTGCATCAGGCGATGGAGGCATTCATCCACAACATGAACACCATCCACAGCCGCGGCGGTAACCAGGTAGTATTCTCAAGCATCAACTACGGTACCGATACCAGCGCCGAGGGCCGCTGCATCATGCGCGAAATCCTGCAGAGCACCTATCAGGGCGTAGGCAATGGCGAAACTGCCATCTTCCCTATCCAGATATGGAAGAAGAAGAGAGGCGTAAACTATCTGCCTGAGGACAGAAACTACGACCTCTACAAACTGGCGTGCAAGGTAACAGCCCGCCGTTTCTTCCCTAACTTCCTGAACCTCGACGCCACCTTCAACCAGAACGAGAAGTGGCGTGCTGATGATCCGGAGCGCTACAAGTGGGAGATTGCAACCATGGGCTGCCGTACCCGCGTGTTCGAAGACCGCTGGGGCGAGAAGACCAGCATCGCCCGCGGTAACCTGAGCTTCTCTACCATCAACATCGTGAAGCTCGCCATCGAGTGCATGGGCATCGAAAACGAAAAGCAGCGCATCGACATGTTCTTTGCCAAGCTCGACAATATCCTCGACATCACAGCCAAGCAGCTCGACGAGCGCTTCCAGTTCCAGAAGACGGCGATGGCCAAGCAGTTCCCTCTGCTCATGAAGTATCTCTGGGTAGGCGCAGAAAACCTGAAGCCGGAAGAGACCATCGAGAGCGTCATCAACCACGGAACCCTGGGTATCGGCTTCATCGGACTGGCAGAATGCCTGGTTGCCCTCATCGGCAAGCACCACGGCGAGAGCGAGAAGGCACAGGAGCTGGGACTGAAGATTGTTACCTACATGCGCGACCGTGCCAACGAGTTCAGCGAGCAGTATCATCACAACTACTCTATCCTGGCTACTCCAGCCGAGGGATTGAGCGGTAAGTTCACTAAGAAGGACAGAAAGCAGTTTGGCGTCATCCCTGGCGTTACAGACCGCGACTATTATACCAACTCTAACCACGTGCCTGTATACTATAAGTGTACAGCCCTGAAGAAGGCACAGATTGAGGCTCCATACCACGACCTGACCCGCGGCGGCCACATCTTCTATGTAGAGATTGACGGCGATGCTACCCACAACCCTTCTGTTATCGAGAGCGTGGTAGACATGATGGACAAGTACAACATGGGTTACGGCTCAGTAAACCACAACCGCAACCGCTGTCTCGACTGCGGCTACGAGAATGCTGACGCCCACCTCGAGGTTTGTCCTAAGTGCGGCAGCCACCACATCGACAAGCTGCAGCGCATCACCGGTTATCTGGTAGGTACTACAGACCGTTGGAACAGCGGCAAGCTTGCCGAGCTCCACGACCGAGTAACCCATATCGGAGGAGAAAAGTAAAATGATCAGCGTTTTAAGCATCGTACATGATACGATGGTAGACGGTCCGGGCTTCCGCACATCCATTTATTGTGCGGGATGCCCCAACCATTGTCCGGGCTGCCATAATCCGCAGTCGTGGGACATCAGCCACGGCACGATGACCTCTACCGACGAGCTGATGAAGGAAATCATGAGCGACCCCTTCGCCAACGTCACCTTCTCGGGCGGCGACCCTATGTTTCAGGCAAAGGGCTTTGCCGAGCTGGCGCGCGCCATCAGGGAGCAGAGCAGCAAGAGCATCTGGTGCTTTACGGGCTATCTCTTCGAAAACCTCGTGAAGAATCCCGAGCAGCTGGAACTCCTCCGCCAAATCGATGTATTGGTAGACGGCCCCTTCGTACAGGCATTGCGCGATGAAGACCTCTTCTTCAGGGGCAGCAGCAACCAGCGCATCATCAACGTGCAGAAGTCGCTGAAAGAAGGAAGAGTGATAGAACTCAATCTTACAACAGAAAACCCGAATCCGGTATTGTAAATCTACATACCAGATTCGGGTTTCCCGTTTCTTTTTCATGCACGGATTTTCTTATCTTAAATATCTCCTATCCCTCTTAGCATCCGTTTCTTCGAGGTAGCTGATAGAACTCTGAATATAATCACGCTCCCACTCGCTCTCGTGCAATTTCTCATCACCATAGAGCAGAAGGTCGAGATCCAGCGGAACATCTACCTTACGATAAGGACCACGGATTCTGCGTCCGCATCTCTGCTCTACACTTCTCAGCGCAGCAAGCACAGACTTCTTAGAGCAGATGGTCTCCCCCATCATCACCTGATTCAGAAACTTGTCTGAATTCTCCAGTCCGATAGGCTCAGTCCACATGCGCGGACCGAAGAGGCAGTTCCTGAACATACAACTCAGATGTTCATGTGCCTTCAACACATTCTCCTCCTGATTTCTGTTAGAGCCGATAGCTATAATTACTTTTGTACGAGTTCTCATTATTAAAATCTTTATTTCTACGAAACAAGTCAGTTTCTCTCAGAAGAGACAGATTGCCCCTGCATTTGTATGTCACTGCACTTTCGCAAATTTTACCCCACACGCCCTGAAAGGGCAGAAGCTCCTAGCCCAGGGCATCGCCCTGGGTAATTACGGACGCAAACCTGTCGCCCTGTAAGGGCAAAAGCTTTAAAACTCCAGGCAAAACATAAGGCTTTTGCCCTTACAGGGCGCCTTGCTGATTGCCATCATACCCAGGGCGATGCCCTGGGCTAGGAGCTTCTGCCCTTTCAGGGCGTGCTGCTTCTGGAGCTTTTGGGCCTTCAGCCCGTACTTAAGCCACATGCGAAAGTTCAATATGCAATATTTTGTGCAAAGATATTAAAAATTTTGTAATAAACCGCGATTTATCCGTTTTTTTTTATATTTTTGCAGAATGAATCATCTAAAAGCAAACATTTTAGGGCTCGCTCTGCTCTGCTGCCTCCCGATGGGCGCACAGCTGAAGTGGAACCAGGCCTATCAGACATATATCAACCAGTATAAGGATCTTGCCATCGAGCAGATGCTCCGTTACCGCATTCCAGCCAGCATCACCCTAGCACAGGGACTGTTTGAGAGTGCGGCAGGAAGGAGCGACCTCGTACGCCAGGGCAACAATCACTTCGGCATAAAATGTCACAACTGGACGGGACCCACCCAGTACCACGACGATGATGCCCGGGGCGAATGCTTCCGCGTATACCAGGACGCAAGAGACAGCTACGAAGACCACAGCAAGTTTCTGGCGCGCCAGCCACGCTACGCACGCCTCTTCGAACTCTCGCAGCACGACTACAAGGGATGGGCTCGCGGACTGAAAGCCTGCGGCTACGCCACCAACCCGCAGTATGCCAGCAAGCTGATACAGATTATAGAGCTCTACAAGCTCAACCAGTATGACAAGGCCAAGCGCTACGACCGCTTCATGGCTACCCACAGCGGTACCGACCAGCCTGTAAACGCCGAAGGATTGCTGCACCCTATCCATATCTTCAACAAGAATTACTATCTCTATGCACGCGAAGGCGACACCTTCAAGAGCATAGGCAAGGAGGTGGGCATCAGCTGGCGCAAACTGGCTCGCTACAACGAGCGCAACAAGCACGCCGTGCTGCACAAGGGCGACATCATCTATCTGAAGAAGAAACGCTCCAAGGCACCTAAGCAGTATAAGAAGCGCCCTCACGTGATACAGCCGGGCGAAAGCATGTACGCTATCTCGCAGAAGTATGGCATCCGACTGGAAAAACTCTACAAGATGAACCATCTCGATCCTAACATCCCGGTAAGCGTAGGAACAAGGCTGAGGGTGAGATAATTGATTAGTGATTCGGTCACTTGGTGATTCGGTGAGAAATGTGAATGTGAATGTGAATTTTAAATGAAAATACAATGAAGAGAATGATATTATCCCTCGCCACCATGGCGATGCTGATGGCGCCCGGCACAATAAAGGCGCAAAACTTTGACGACTATTTCACAGACAAGACGCTGCGGGTAGACTATACCTTTGCCGGCAACCAGAAGCAGCAGATGATAGCCGTAGACGAACTCAACGTAATGCCACGCTGGTACGGCAAACGGCAGCGACTGGCCGAACTCCCGGTAGAGGGCAACGGACAGATAACCGTACGCGACCACCGCTCGGGCAAAATCATCTACCGCAACTCCTTCTCCACCCTCTTCCAGGAATGGCTCTCCTATCCAGAGGCAGAGAAGAACACGCAGAGTTTCGAGAACGTATTCCTCGTTCCGATGCCGAAAGATACCGTAGACATCACCCTCGACCTGCGCAACAACCGCCGCGAGATAACCACCACGCTCACCCACCAGGTAGCGCCGAAGGACATTCTGATTCATCAGAAAGGCAACAAACCTACACCATACGTCACCCTGCAGCAGGCTGCCGACACCACCCGATGCATCCACATCGCATACGTGGCTGAAGGCTATACCGATGCAGAGATGCCTGTCTTCCTGAAAGATGCGCAGGAGGCTACAGAGGCCATCTTCGCCCACGAACCCTTCAAGAGCATGAGAGACCGCTTCAACATCGTAGCCGTAAAATCGCCATCCAAGCAGAGCGGACCTAGCATCCCAGCCCAGGGCATCTGGCACGAGACCGCCCTCAGCTCTCATTTCGACACCTTCTACAGCGACCGCTACCTTACCACCCTGCATCTCAAAGACCTGCACAACTGGCTGGCAGGTACCCCTTACGAGCACATCATCGTGCTGGTAAATTCGGATAAGTATGGCGGTGGCGGCATCCTCAATTCATACAATCTCACCACCTGCCACCAGAAATGGTTCAAGCCGGTAGTGGTGCATGAGTTTGGCCATTCCTTTGCCGGACTTGCCGATGAATACGCCTACGAGCAGGAGCAGATACCGATGTATCCTCACGATGTAGAGCCTTGGGAGAAGAACATCACCACCCTTGCCGATTTCCACGGAAAATGGGAGAACATGATAGACAAAAAGACCAAGATTCCTACTCCGCTCTCAAAGAAAGAGAAGGAGGCGGTGAGCAAGGTGGGTGTCTTCGAAGGTGCCGGATACAGCCTGAAGGGCGTTTACCGCGGTGTGCAGGACTGCCGTATGCGCATCAACGAAACGCCGGAATTCTGCCCGGTATGCAAGAAGGCGCTGCAGGACCTCATCGACTTCTACACGAAATAAAGAAATCATAAAAACATTATATCTATGAAAGAGCAAAACCTAAACATCAGATACATGGTGGCTCAGCTCTCAGAGTTGAGCCAGCAGGAGCAGGAGCTCGTAAACAGGGCGAAGGCTGCCACCAGCAATGCGTATGCTAACTACAGCCACTTCTATGTGGGAGCAGCCCTGCTTCTGGCCGACGGCAGAATAGTGATTGGAGCCAACCAGGAGAACGCCGCCTTCCCGTCGGGACTCTGTGCCGAGCGCAGCGCCATCTTCGGTGCCCAGAGCAACTATCCCGACCAGCCTATCCTGACGCTCGCCATAGCAGCGAGAAACGGGAATGGTTTCCTCAAGTCGCCTATCTCGCCTTGCGGAGCCTGCCGCCAGGTGATACTGGAGATGGAAGACCGCTACCAGCGCCCCGTACGCATCCTGCTCTATGGCGAGAACGGAACCTACTGCTTCGACAGCATCAAAGACCTTCTCCCCTTCTGCTTCGTAGATTCGAACATGAAGGAATAAGAAAGGTAAAGAACCAAAGTTCTAGAAGCAGCACGCCCTGAAAGGGCAGAAGCTCCTAGCCCAGGGCAACACCCTGGGTGTAATAGCAATCAGTAAGTCGCCCTGTAAGGGCAAAAGCTTTATTAATTCCGGTATTTTAAAGCTTTTGCCCTTACAGGGCGACAGGTTTGCGTCCGTAATTACCCAGGGCGATGCCCTGGGCTAGGAGCTTCTGCCCTTTCAGGGCGTGTGGCGAAAAAATTCGAAAGTTCAGTCATTATTTCGCCTTATAATCATTATTCCTCCTTATACTCATTATTCCTCCTTATACTCAAAGCATCCTGCGGCAGGCTGCTCTTTCTTTCTCGGCAAACCATCACGGTCGGTTGCAGGCAGGGTTTCGGCATCTGCCTTTCCTATTGCTGCCGACTCCTTGCGCAGATGGAAATCATACTTCAGATTATCGGTGTCGAAAAGGCGGAAATGCTTCTCGGCAAACACCGTCGTATCCTTGATGTCCTCATAAACCACATGGGTGAACTTCAGACTGTCGTCCGTCTCCAGCTTCTCCGTGCGCAACACACAATGGTCGAAGAGAAAATTGAAGGCATCCTCCTCTTTCGGAGCCTCCCAGACCACCTCATCATCATGATAGCCCGTTACGAGCGAATTTCTTACCTCAAAACGAGGCAGCGGAGAGGCAAAACCGATGGCAGACTCCCGGCGCCCGTCAAACGGATAGAACTGGGCTATGGTGCAGCCGTTTACCTCAACATCGCCACCCTCAACATAGAGCGGATGCTTCAGACAGTTGGTTATCTGCGAGTTATAAATCTGCACCTTGGCAGAATCAATCCTCACACCGTAGCCCTGACTGTTATGAATCGTAGCATTCTCGATGAGCAGTTTCTGCTTCGTAGCATTGCCCGGTTCTATCATCACGGCATCGTAGGCACTATGAATATCAGCAAACGAAATCCTGCAGTCATGAGCCGAAGACATCAGTCTGATGCCCTGCCATTGTCCCGGTGTGCGGTCATAAGGCAGATAATCGAACATGTGGTCCAGTCGGTCGCCCCGCATCACCACTTCCCTGTCCTTTTCGCCCTCAATCTTCAGCGACCCGAACACCTGCAAACCCGCATTCTCGTGGAAATAGAGTTGGGTGCCCGGAGCAATGGTCAGCGTAGCCGCCTCATCAACCCTGATGCCCCCATAAACCACTACCGGCAGCGTGCTCTCCAGCAGCTGGTCCTGCTTCACCTCGAGCGAATTGAGTTTCATCGCATCCCATGAAAACGCCCTCAGGTTCACCTTCTGCTCCACGCCACTTTCCAGCGCAAACACCAGGTTGTCGCTCACCAACTGCGGCTCTTCGCTGTTCTGCATCGCCGAAGTCAGTTCTACGAACACACGTATGCTGTCACCCTTCCTGATCTCCACATTCTGCGTCTGGAATCCCGCTTCGGTGCCCAGATAAGAGCCGTCTACATTCACCCGGTAGCCCTTCTGGTTACCGTTTTCCAGCCGCACCGACTGGCAGCGCAGAGCCTTGCCCGTACGGTTGTAAACCCAGAAGCTTCGGGTAGGCGTAGGCACATTCGAGAAGGTGGTGTCCATCTTCAGCGTATCTACCGAAAACGAGAGCACATCTCCCCTCGACGTTGAGAAACTCTCATCGTCGGCACAACTGGCAAGCAGGGCGCTCATCGCCATCCCTACACCCATTATATACAAAAATCCCTTTTTCCGTTTCATATCTATAAAAACGGAAAAAGGGAAATATTATTGTATCTGCCTCTACATAAACAGAGCAAAGATGGATGAGCCAACAACCGTCATCACACCGCAAACCACGATGCTCAGACTACTCATGGCTCCCTCTATGGTACCCATTTCCATCGCCTTTGCCGTACCCAGCGCATGGGCAGAACAGCCGATGGCGATACCTTTGGCAATAGGCTCCTTGATGGAGAGAAGCTTCAGGAATTTCTCGGCAAAGATGTTGCCCAGCACACCCGTTACGATGATGACAACCACCGAAACCGAAACATGACCGCCCAACTCCTCAGAAACGCCGATACCGATGGCGGTAGTGATGCTCTTAGGCAGGAAGGTAACGTAGGACGCATGGTCGAAATGGAAGATGAGGGCGAGAATGAGCACGGAGCAGAGACTCGCCAGCACGCCCGAAACGATACCGATCAGCACAGCCCGATAATTCTTCTTTAGAAGCTCAACCTGCTGATAAAGTGGCACAGCCAGACAGATGGTGGCTGGTGTGAGCAGATAGCTGATGCTGTTGGCGCCCGCCGAATAGGTCTTGTAATCTACGCCCGTCAGCAGGAGCGTAATGATAACGAGGATGATGGAGATGAGCAGCGGGTTCATCAGCGACCATCCCGTCTTCAGCTTCAGCAGCATGCCTATGCCGTAGGCTGCCAGACTGATGAGAACGCCGAAGAAAACCGAATCCTGGAACAACTGGTTCATTTCTTCGCCTCCTTTCCTTTTCTGATTACCAACTGCGTAATCCAGCCCGAAGCACCCATCACGACGAAGGTGCTGACCACCGTAACTACGATATACTGGAACCATGCATTGCCGATATCCTGATAAGAATCAATCAGTCCTACGGCAGCCGGAATAAACATCACGGGCATGATGGCAATGAGGAAACTGCTGGTTTCGCGGATATGCTTCACCTTGATCAGTTTTGTTTCCAGCGCTAGAAAGAGCAGGATAATGCCATAGATGCTTGCCGGAATAGGCAATGGCAGCAAAAAATGGAGCAATTCTCCAGCAAAGGAGAACGCTATGATTATCAAAAATTGAATTAAAAACTTCATGTTGATCTACTTTAAATTTATATCAAGCTAACGTACTGCTCAATGAGGCTTGCCGTCTCTTCTACGCCCAGGCGCACAGTATCCAGGCAGATGTCGTAATCATCGGCATTTCCCCAGGTAAGGCCTGTATAATACTTATGATAAGCCACTCTGCAATCCTCGGTGTGCTCTACAAACTCCTCAGCCTCATCATACGAAAGTCCCTGTTCTTCCTGAATATCCTTGATGCGAGCCTCCAGATTGCCGCTCAGGAAAACAGAAATCAGGTCTTTGCGCTCGCGGAAGATATAGTTGCCGCAACGGCCGATGATGATACAGTCTTCATCACCTATCATATCGGCAAGTGTATGGAGCGGTTTTTCTGTCAGCGCCCTCTGCGTTTCGCCAAGCGACGACATCGAGAAGAGCAGTTCATCTACCGGCCGCTCATCGAAGAAAGCCTCCATCTCGTCGAGCACTCCTCTCTGTTCAGCCATTTCCATCAAATTCTTACGGGTATAAAAAGGAATACCATACTTTTCGGCGAGCAGCTTGCCCACGCGAATAGCGCCACATCCACACTGGCGCGCTATCGTAATAATCATGATTCTATAAAATTAAAACGTATATAATAATTACTCTGTTGCGTTATCCCCTCCAGCCCATCCAGGGCGGGAGTTTTATATAGCAAAAAAGCTAAGAAGATTTGACTCTTCTTAGCTTTCTTGTGTCGGGGCGACAGGATTCGAACCTGCGACCACCTGTTCCCAAAACAGGAGCGCTA
>ERZ1035025.480-NODE-480-length-26906-cov-19.051209_pt1 | contig 26906 bp, 21 predicted proteins | sample MGYA00520619_ERZ1035025 | MGnify/ENA primary metagenome ERZ1035025 (study PRJEB33766, sample SAMN09781742) | gut metagenome | biome: gut microbiome | host: Homo sapiens | place: Madagascar | study: EMG produced TPA metagenomics assembly of the PRJNA485056 data...
ATTTATTATTTTTAAGTTGATTTATACTGTGTCAACTTTTTCTAGGACAAGACATGGACTTGTGAAGATTATAACAGGTGTCAGACGATGTGGAAAGTCTTTCCTGCTGTTTGACATTATTATATAATTATGCATAGATCCAAGAACTCTTTCCTTGAGTGGATTGTCTACTCGCTTATCTTCTTCTTCCTGTAACCATGACCTGGAATAAGCAAGGTGTCTTGTATTATAAAAACTCAACAGCACAATTATTAATTGCAGTTCGACCTCCATATTTTCATTCGATTGTTCAAAGTATTGCATATTTCCTTACCCCTCATTGTCAGATTCTGCACGAGGATGCTTTCTATTGCTCCTGATACAGACACATTAAATATCATCATACGTTGGGTTAGACATGAAGCATTATCCATCTTACGCATCAAAGGTACTGTACAATAATCAATGGCTATGTAGTTGTTAGAATATATACTAATTAGGCGAAATTGCTTCACATCTTTAAAATAGATTGTTCGATATGTTCTCTTGCGCTGTTCGTAAATGTCAAGCCTATCGTCATGGATTATCAAAAATGGTATATGAGTAGTTATGTTATACAAAGTCATCATAAACATAAGCATTCCGCCACAACCAAAAAACACCATGCTTCCTATACCGCCAAATACTTTTGTTGGCCATGAGGTATTGGCATCATGGAGTATGAAATATCCACCTGCAGCAAAAGCGAAACAACCAACAGTCAGAAGAATATTCTTCCAAAGGCTATGGTATATTCGTATCTCTTTTATATTTTTATCGGTTTGTTTCATCTTTTATATCGCTTTATTGTGATTACATAAAGTACATTATTTAAGCAACAAAGTTTGTACTTTCTTACTATAATAACGAGTGTAAATTAGAATTGTTGCAATGCTTGCAATAATTCGTAACGAGTACAAAGTAGCCAAATTAAACAGAAAGTATATTTTGCATTGAAGCGGAATCCCTCCTAATCTGCCTTTCCGGATAAAACCTTTGTGCAAGACTTGGTTTTGTTACAGGAGCCTTGCGAATCAATAATCTACATCTCCGCTTTCAGCTGCTGTATCAGTTCTGCCGACAGCCCCGTTATTTCCATCACAGTCGCTTCATCCATGCCCTTTGTCAGCATCTTCTTGGCAATCTCATGGCTTTTCTTTTCCATTCCTTTTTCCATTCCTTCAGCAATACCTTCACGCTTGGCGGTGTCTACGGAATTTTTGATGTCGCGATACGCTATCTTACTGGCCTCGTACTCCCTCAATTCCTGCGGAGTAAACTTGGCAATCTCGGCTTCCTCAAAGAGGCGGTCGAAGACCTTGTCGCATAACTCCTTAGGGCGCTGGGTAAGCTTGTAGAGATTCTTCAGCGCATAGAGCCACTTGTCGTAAAGCGTCTCCAGTTCCTCCAGCGATTTGTTAAACTTGGCTATTTCTACATAGATGAGCTCCAGCTTGTCGTAGAACACTTTATGAGTGGCGGTATCGCACAACTGTACACTATGGCGGATTTTTTCCTTTTCGAAGGCTTCCTCGTTCATGTCGAAGTTGAGCAGGGCAGCCTGCTCACGGATAGGGAATGTGGAATAGAACAGGGAGCGATCCTTGAAATATGTCTGATAGGCATTCTGCATTTCTACGATGAACTTCTCGCCGTTTTCGCCCTCGCAGTATACGTCGAAGATGGCTTTGCGGTCGGTGTAGACGTCTCCCACATGCTCAGGGTTGAGATACGAAACGTCCTTCACAACCTGTTTGCCATCAAACAAGCTGTTGAGAAAACAAATCAGCAAATCCTTGTTTATTGCTGTTCCAAAAATTCGCTGGAAGCCGAAGTCGGTCAGCAAGCTGATATATCTTTCTTCTACCTGTATCATACGCATTTTTTTATTCCTTTGCAGGGATACGTTTTGATTCCTTTGTCTTGATACGTTTTATTCTTTTGCAAAGATACTCTGAAATTTAGTAACTTCCAAATATTTAGGCTGTTTTTTAGCTAAAATGAGTAAGCGTGCTGGATAATATCAATCATACACCTCACCGACGGCACTGATGCCTTCGATACGCTCTATATCGGCTGCGAGAAGTTCCCACAGCACGATTTGTATCCAATTGCGATTGGTGGAGTAAGATAATTGCTAATTTTTGCAGAAAATAAAAAGAAAATCTGTATCTTTGTCGCAATAAAAATAAAAAGAAGTATGAAAAAGATAGTTTTTATTTTACTCATTTTTTGTGGTTTTCTTGTAGTATGGGGATGCAATAAGAATAAAACGAAATGTGTTCCACAGAAAGAAGCAACTTCTGATTCTTCTATGAGAAGTAATGACGACACTCTAAGCCTTATGATAGAGCATGAGGTTGACGATGTTGATTATGGAGTGATTATAAAACGTGGCGACAAGACCATTCATCGCTTCGGATACAAATATCCTGAAGATGATGATCTTGTACCAAATGAAGAACGTATTGATAGTTGTCTGTTGACTGACTTGAATTTTGACGGTATAAAAGAAGATGTGCTGTTTTATTTGGGTAGCTTTGGTGCTTCTGGCACTGAATATTTTGATGCCTGCGTGTGGAATCCTAATACTGAGCATTATGACAAAATTGAAGAATTCAAAGATATTCCAAACCCCAAAATCAGCGACAAATACAAGTGTATTCTTTCAAGAGTGTATGTTTCTTCCGCAGAGAACGAATATGCAAAATATGTATGCACCAATGGACATCTCATTAAGGTTGCCGAATTGAGACAATATTGGAAAGGGAACATTTATCCAGAGCGAGACAGGGCTGTTTATGAAGAGCATTTTATTAAAGCTAATGTTTGGAAGAGAAACTTGAAACTAAATCAAATTAGCGATTTCTGGAAACCGGTCGTACCGTTTTGATTATATCCAATTGGAGTTGGTGGGGTCATATAAAAATAAAAGGAATTATGGGCAAATATCGCTTTCCTCGCATACAGGAGGTTCGGAGGCCATACAATATATACGTTTTTTGAATGCAATAATAAGTAACAATACGTTTAAGGTCACAAATTGTGATCTCAAAAATAAAGATAGAAATATGGCAGATAATATAGAACATCAAGATAAAGGAGAACTGGTCGCAAATTGCGACCTTAAACGAAGGACGCGGACAACATTTGAAATACATGCCTTACGTATTTACTGAAAACGGAGTCGCTATGCTTAGTAGTGTTTTACGTTCTGACACTGCGATTGAGGTGAATATTCGAATAATGCGAGCTTTCGCTTCAATGCGTCACTTTCTACAGAACAATGCCGAAGTGTTTCAGCGTCTCTCGACTATGGAATACCATCAATTGGAAATGCAACAACACTTGCAAGAATCCGACAAGCGTATAGAAGACCGCTTCCTTTGTATAGACGATGATGTGTATCATATAGGAGCATCCATAAAGGACTTAGGCAAAAAGTGGTTTGGCTTCTCTAAGATGGAGATACTTACACCAGATGAATTGGTAGAACGAATCAATAGAGAGTGATCAATACGCAACATTTCAAGAATACGAAGATGAAAATACTATCTTCTGGTACTAAAAAGGTCCCACAGATTTCACTGATTTGCACAGATTTATTTTTTTGCTTCAAAAAGATCTGTGTAAATTTGTGAATTCTGTGGGCCTTTACAATCTCTGCAAGCCTTTATAATCTCAAAAAACTATTTGATCTCTGTGGGCCTATGATTTTCCTTTTTTCATTTTACGTCCCACGAAATTCCATGCCGGCATTTTCTTCAGCGTACTTCTTATAGGCTGAATATCCCACAGCAGAAAGATAAGCAATACGGCAATGCCGATCAGACAGGTGATGCCATAGAGCTGACGGATGCTGATCATCAGAAGATTGGTAGCATCGTAGGGTAAACCGCGCGACATATTGTCTGCCATCTGATAGCGAAGCCCGAAACTGTACAAGCCTGAGCACATCGCCGATATCGGACCATTGCGTATGATACCAGCCATCGTCAATCCCATGAAGAAATGCTGGAATGGCATCAGCTCTTCCAGATAAATAGTCAGCATACAGAAGAAGATGGCATTTCCGAAGGAGCGAAGGAAGGTAGGAAGATACAGCGCCTCGATGGGCAGACCCGGATCAATGAGGAAATACATCATCACGGGATAACAGACCATGGCTGCCACACCTATCGTGAGCAGACGGGTGTATTTCTGGTGAAGAACCTTGCACCAGAACAGACAGAAGAGGCAACCGACAATGGCGCCTACCCATTCCACAAAGTTGAGCACATTCGTAGTGAAGGTGCCGAAATGCAGCACACCACCCGTAAAGGCGGTTTGCAACACCTTAGGTGTACTGCCCATGAACTCCACGAAGGCGAAGAGGATGAGCAACGGGATGAGCCGCTTGTATTTCCATGCACCCGGTTCGATGTAAGGGTGTCGGATGTGGAACATTCGCTGGATGCAGAAATATCCCGTTATGATGAAAAGCAATACATCCATCTGCATCATCTTCGAGTCGAGCCAGTTGTAATGCTCGCCGTAATTGAAGAAGAAAATGAATTCCAGCATCCATGCCGACCACAGGATGCAACCTAAATAGTCGATACTGATGAAGGGCAGAGGTTTCATGAAGCGGAAGTCGTGGGTGGTGACATACACGATGAATGCCACCAAGAGCAAAGCTCCCGTCATTGTCCAGTTGATGATGCGCCAATCCTGATAGATATAAATCAGGTGTTCGGTGATCCAAGGCGAGAGGAACATGTTTCCCAGCACGATGCAGTAGAGCAGTGGGAAGAAGATGGTGAAATCGCGCTTGGAGGTCATCCACAACTGGATGGTACTCATACACTCGAAGGTTCCGCAGAGCTTGAAGAAACCTGCGATGTAAGCGAGGATGCACATCAGGGGCACCGAGTCGGTCCACATGATGAGGAAATTACAAGCTGCCACTACCAGTGCCGCATTCAGCAGGAGCTGGCGGTTGGTAAAGTGGAACTTCATCTTGAAGAGGAAGGGGAATGGCATCGCCACGCCCACCACGTTGAACATGATGATCATGAGCACGTCTTCTCTCATCAAACTGTACTCGCCCATTACCTGGCTCATGGCTCCTCCATAGATTCCGCCCGACATCAGGAAGATGAAGGCGAAGAGGAGATAAATCCAAGGCTGCAATCGGCGAGGAATATATCCATTGAACGAAGGAACCCGAAAGGGTCCCTGTAACATAGGAGGTCCTGGCATTTTTTATAGTTTATAATTGATTGTTTATAGAACTTTCTATTTAATGTGAACCTTGGTTCCTACGTTCAGTCCGGCACGGAGCAGGGCTATCTGTTTCGGGTCGTTGTCCTTGGTCAGGGCGATGCGCACAGGCACGCGCTGCTCAACCTTCACGAAGTTGCCGGTGGCATTATCTACCGGAATCATCGAGTAGGCATTGCCGGCTGCAGCAGAGAGGGCTTCTACCTTGCCGTGGAAAACAACATCAGGAATAGCATCGGCAGTAAACTCCACCTCTTTGCCCACGCTGATACCAGCCATCTGAGTCTCACGATAGTTGGCTACCACCCATACATCGTTATCATCCACGATGCGGGCAAGCATCTGTCCCGGTTGTACCAACTGTCCTTCGTGGATATCCTTTCTTCCCATTACACCGTCGCAGGTTGCCACGATGACGGTGTATGAAAGGTTGAGGCGGGCAAGGTTGAGCTGGGCCTCTGCCACGCTCTCTCCGGCACGGGAACCGCCGAGCTGCTGGGTCTGTACGTTGTGTACCGAAGCTGCACTTGCCTTTCTGCTGCTTGCCTGTTCATAGCGAGCCTTGGCTCCTAAATATCGGGCGTATGCGTTGTCGTATTGCTGGCGGGTTACCGCGTCTTTCTTCATCAGAGCAGCAAAACGTTCGAAATCCTGTTTGGCATTCAGCATATCTACACGGGCTTCCTCTATACCGGCAGCAGCAGTCTGTACATTGCTGTTAGTGGTACCCATGCTTGCAGTCACTACCGAAGAACTGGATTTGGAACCACGCAACCCAGCTTCTGCCTGAGCCACATGCAGGCGGAACTCTGCGTCCTCGATGATGACGAGTGTATCGCCCTTCTTCACATGCTGATAGTCAGTAAAACGGATTTCCTTGATAAAACCAGGCACACGGGTATTGATCGGTGTGATGTGACGGTTTACCTGTGCATCATCGGTATAGGCCACGTTGCTGCCATGAAAGAAATGACTGAAACACCAGCCGATGGCTCCCAGGAAAAGGAGGATAATCACTACATTATATATTCTCTTGATGATTTTCTTGTTCATTGCTTTAATTATTTTATTGTTTCTAAATTTCTCCTGCCACGTACTTCATTCGATAGTAGGCATAAACGATGTTGATGCGGGCATCCACTTCGCTTAATTCTGCATTGAGCTTGAGGTTGGAAGCATCTACCATATCCGTAACCAGTGCCAACTGACTGAGATAGCGGGCATTCATCACCTCGTAATTCTGCTGTGCCAGTTCTACGCTCTTCTTCTGTGTTTCCAGTTCCACGTAGGTCTGCTGGTACTGCACGTAGGCAGCCTGTACCCGGTTGTTGAGTTGTTCAGCCTGAACGGCATGTGCCTCTTTAGCCTGACGGGTCTCTACGGCAGCCTGCTTGATGCGCTTGTTGCTCTTGAAGAGAGAGCTGAGACTATATTTCACGCCCACGCCCACATACCATACGTTGAGGTTCTTATCCACCGGTGGCAACTCGAAGAGGATAGGTCCGTCGAAGTTGTCTGCAGCCACGAAAGCCACTTTTGGCATCAGGTCGCTCTTGGCAATCTTTTCCTTCTGTTCAGCGATGCGGATGGCATTATTGCTCTGTTCCATGAGTGGAGAACTTACCAGACTGGCAGACTGCCAATATGCTTCACCATCCTTGGCGTAATTTTTGTCAGCTATTGTAGCATCAGGAATAATCTGTTTGCCGGCATCAATGTCCAGCGTATTGCAGAGCTGGTGGTTGAGGATGCTGCGGTTGTTGTGGAGTGCAGTCAAACCGAGTTTCAGACTCTCCATCTGCAGTTCGTAACGGGTGATGTCGTTTTTCAGCGCCATGCCCTGTTTCTGCTTTTCCTTGATGTCATCAATAAGCTGTCGGGTCAGTTCGATATTCTTTTCATACACTCGGATGCGGTTATCAATTTTATATAGGTCAAGATATTGACCGAGGGCGATGAAGCGAGCCTGTTGACGGGTCAGTTTGACGCCCACTTCAGCTTGAAGTTTCCCGAGTTCGGCCAGTTTGATACCCGCATTGATGGCTCCACCGGCATACACCACCTGTTGAGCCTGTAAGGCGAAATTATTACCCACGTGAGGGGATTTCAAACCATGAACGTTGCTGAAGTCACGGTCGGTAATCAGCGCATTGCCGATATAACTGAAAGAAAGCGAAGCATCCAGGTCGGGCAGTCGTTTGCTTTTGGCAGATTCGATGCCGAGATTGGCAGCTTCTACACCCGTTTTGGAAGTGCGAAGTTCCTTGTTGTTATCCTCTATCTTTTCGAAGAGTTGGCTGATAGACATAGGCAAATTCCCGTCCGAAGCCAACTTCACTTGGGGTGTTTGGGCAAGTGCCCAAGGCGAGCCTCCCACCATCAGGGAGCAGACTAACATGAATTTCTTTATCATCCGTTTTTTTATTTTTAATATGATCTTTCGGTATCCTACATATATACCAATTTTGTTTTCGGGTGCAAAGTTACGACGATTTGGACAATTTGCCGTTTTAAAAAAAACGCAGTAGATGGACGATTTGGGAACTAATATTCTTTTATCTCACATATTTTATTTAATTTTGCGCCCGAAAAGAGAATAAAAACAGAATACGACCCGTGATAGATTTATCAGAATTAAGCAGCAATCAGGAGGCCAATCTCCTCACTACTGGTTTAGAGGAATGGCAAGAAGAACCGCAGGTATTGACTTACGGTGCGATATTGATATGTCGCAGAGGAAAGGCTACTCTCCATATCAATTATAAGGATTGGGAACTTCATGAGGGAGCGGTCATTACCGTTTTTCCCAATGATGTGGTGGAGTTGACGGTCTGGAAGAAAGACGGAACTCCGGTTTCGCCAGAAGTCCCCTCTTTTCAGGTAGAGATGCTCAAATACAATCCGTCTTTATTGCGAGAGGCAAGTTTACAGTTGGAGCAAACGGTATATTCAGCATTGCGTGAAGATCGCTGCCGTCAGGATACTCCCATCGTAACGAATATCATCAATGCGATGTTTTCATTGTTGAAGGTATATTTTGATCAGTCGGAATGTACCTGCATTTCCCAGTTAGTACTTTGTCAGTTGAAGGCATTTTTCATCGGTTTCCATGAGTATCTGTTGCGTAATCCCGATCAGCATCCAAACGAGGTGAAATCCTATCGTGTCCGTGAACTGTTCAATCGATTTATGATGCTGATGGAGCGAGATTACAAAATATCGCGTGATGTAAATTACTATGCAGAACAGATGCATATAACCTCGAAGTATCTGACGAACATCGTGCGCCAGGTAACGCACCATACGCCTAAGTCCATCATCGACCAATATGTGATTCTGCAGCTCAAGATGCAACTCAAGCGCAGTTCACAGAGTATCAAGGAAGTGGCATGGGAATATCATTTTGCAGACACCAGCTTCTTCTGCCGTTATTTCAAAAAACATACGGGCATAACACCGCAGCAAATAAGAGACGGAGCCCACTTTAAAAAGTAACTGTGCGCTAAACAATAATGAAAGTTAGCATTATTGTGCTACTCAGAAGACATACTCATCATAAAACCCCGAAAGTTTTTGTCTAACTTTCGGGGTTCATATCATTTATGCCGCACCCTTTTATGTGGGGTAGGTTAGGGGTTATAGGCCTTTTGCTTTCATAAAGCCGGAGGCGTCTGGCTGTTTCATGCCTGTGAAGTCGGTAAACATTTCCATCTGATCCTTGGTATTGCCTCGACTCAGGATCTTGTCACGGAAGGACTGTCCTACGGCTGGATCTAAAGCGCCATGCTTCGCAAAGTAATCGGCAATGTTTACTGCAAGTACTTCTGTCCATAGATAACTGTAATATCCGGCTGCATATCCGCCATCCCATACGTGATTGAAGTAGGAGGTGCTATAACGTGGTGGTATCTGTGTGTTGAGCAAACCTATCTTGTAAAGCTCTTCTTTTTCAAAGGCTCCTGCCATATATGGGGATGGTACTTCATCTTCACTGATCTTGTGCCATGCCATGTCAAGACAGGTGGCTGCCAGGTTCTCGCCTAATGAATAGGCTGTCTGGAAGTTGATGCTCTTCAGCATGCGGTCCTTTAAATCACTTGGCATCGGCTTGCCAGTCTCGGTATGACGGGCATAGTGGTCGAATATCTCTGGGATGGATGCGAATGACTCGTTAAACTGCGATGGCATCTCTACGAAATCGCGTGCTACTGCTGTTCCGGATAGTGTGTTGTATTTGCAGTCTGAGAGCATTCCGTGAAGGGCATGACCGAACTCATGGAACAGGGTGGTGACCTCATCCCAGATAATCAGGGATGGCTGACCTTCTGGTGCCTTGGCATTGTTGCATACATTATATATGATAGGCAACTGGCCGCGCTGCTTGCTTTGCTTGGCAAAGGCGCTCATCCATGCTCCGCCTCGCTTGGTTGGACGGCGGAAGTAATCACTATAGAAAAGGGCGATTGGCTTGCCGTTCTTGTCGCTTACCTCGAATACCTTCATGTCTGGGTGATAGGTTGGTATGTCCTTACGCTGCTTGAAGTTCAGACCATATACACGGTGTGCTGCATAGAATACGCCATTTACCTGCACGCTGTCGATATTGAAATATGGTTTTACCTCGTCATCGCTGATATTGAGCATTTCCTTTTTCATTTTGGCTGAATAGTAGAAACGGTCGTATGGCTCCAACTTGAAGTCCTTGCCTTCTGTCTTCTGAGCATATTCCTCTATCGCCTTGGTCTCAGCATCTGCCTTAGGTGCATACTCCTTGATGAGCTGTTTGAGGAAATCATCCACATTCTTGGAATTCTTCGCCATAGTCTTTTCCAATGAGTAGTCGGCATAGTTGTCATATCCCATCAGTTTTCCCTTCTCTGCACGGAGTTTCGCTATTTCTGTGACGATAGGGAAGGTATTGAAGTCAGGGTTGGTGCCATCTGCACGGTGGATGCTTGCCATATAAACCTTGCGACGGAGTTCACGGTTCTGCAGGTTGGTGAGGATAGGCTGCTGCGTGGTATTGATGATGACGATGCAGTATGGTGACTTGCTGCCACGGCTTTCTGCATCCTTCTTGCATTGTGCGATATCTGCCTCACTCAGTCCGGCAAGTTCTTCCTTGCTGTTTACCCAAACCACTGCATTGTTGGTTGCGGCTGGAAGGAGATTGTCCCATTTCTGCTGCAAGTCTGAGATGCGGGAATTGATCTGCTTCATGCGCTCCATCTTCTCTGCTGAGAGCAGGGCGCCGGAACGTACGAAACTCTTGTAGATGACCTCGGTGAGTCTCTGGTCTTCTCCCTTGAGTTTCTTATATTCGTTGTCGTAAACGTACTTGATGCGCTCGAATAGTTTCTGATTGAATGAAATCTCGTTGTCCAGTTCGGTGAGCATTGGTGTCGCCTTCTTCTCTGTTTCTGCGATAGCAGGTGTTCTGTGGGCACTGGTGAGTCCGTAGAAGATGCTTGTCACTCTGTCGAGCAACACGCCACTCTCTTCGAAGGCGAGGATGGTGTTCTGGAAGGTAGGCTTCTTCTTGTTGTTGACAATCTTCTGGATGTTGGCACGCTGCTCCTTGATAGCAGCTTCGATAGCAGGAAGATAGTCATTCTCCTGAATCTTACTGAAATCAGGAGCTCCGAAAGGAAGGTTACTCTTCTGCAAGAGAGGATTCTGACGACTGCCGCCCGCATTTTGGGCGAACGATGAGGCTGGCATCTGCAGCAGGGCAGCAGCCAAACCGAGTGTTAGGAATGTCTTGTTAAGTTTCATCATGTTTTTTGTTTATATTGCAATTATTCTACAAAGATACGCTTTTATTTCGGATTACCGCACATTTTATTCATATTTTAATGAAAAACCAACAAACAGATGACAGAAAGAAACTCATTGGCGATGAGACGAGGATCGTTCTCCTGGGCATACTTGCTGCTGCAATGTGGGCTAAATTACCGACTTTTAGGTATTGTATGTTTTTCCTTTTCTTCATACCTTTGCAGCCGAATTCTATATCATATAAAAAAAATAAGCATCAAGGTAAGATGAGAAGGACGGTTAGTACCCTCTTGCTATTGCTTTTTGTGGTGATAGCTGAGGCTCAAAATTTGACAGGAAAGGTCATTGACAGTAAGACTCAAGAGGCAATCATAGGGGCGACAGTAACGTTGAAAGGCTCTAAAAAAATAGCGACAGTCACGGATATCAATGGCCAGTTCCGTTTGAGCAATACGACAGAAGGAAGTATCATACGTATCAGTTATGTGGGATACAAGTCTTTGGATGTGCCATTTCATAATGGTGCCACTTATCGCTTGTGCCAGGATGTTGCTGCTCTTGGCGAGGTGGTGGTGACAGCTCGTGCCAGTGACGGACCTGTCACGTCATCCATTATCGGCAGGGATGCCATGACGCATCTGCAACCTAACAGCATTGCCGACTTGATGGAACTTCTTCCTGGAGGTTATTCCAAAGACCCCAATATGGGCGAGGCTAATACCATCACACTTCGTGAGACGGGTACGATGGGAGCGTATGGTTCCACTACTAAAAACAACAATTATTCCATTTCTTCTCTTGGTACGCAGTTTATGGTAGATGGCGTACCTATCTCTACCGATGCCAACTTGCAGTATTCTCCATTGTCGGATACGCAGTCTTCGGTCAGTTCTTCTACGACAGAAAATAATCGTAACATTACTAATAAGGGCGTTGATATGCGCTCTATTTCCACTGATGACATCGAGTCGGTGGAAGTGGTACGTGGTATCCCTTCCGTGGAATATGGTAACTTGACCAGCGGTATGGTGAACATCAAGAAGATACGTCGTGCCATTCCGTGGACGGCTCGTTTCAAGGCGGATGGTTACAGCAAACTCTTTTCCATCGGAAAAGGTTTGGCTTTTGGGGTTTCAGGTAAGTCTATCCTGAATGTTGACTTGGGATATATGGACTCGAAGATAGATCCTACAGATAACTTCGAGAGCTACAAGCGAGTGACGGGTTCTGTCCGATATACTTATCGCAAGGAGCAAGATAAGCATAGAACTCTGCAATGGAACTCTTCCTTTGATTATTCTGGGTCTTTTGATAACAGTAAGACTGACCCTGACATCAATTATGGTAGGGTAGATGAATACAAGTCTTCATACAGTCGTATGGCTTTTTCCAATAGCTTGAACATCCGTATGCCTAAGTCATGGTTCAAGGAATTTGATGTGAACACCTCGTTGAGTTTGCAGCTCGACCGTTTGCGCCAGACTCGATTGGTAGCTCCCCAGCGTTATGGCATCGTGCCTTTGTCATGGACGGATGGAGAGAACGAGGCGCAAGCTGTGTATGCCGAGTATATGGCGAATTATCTGTGTGATGGCAAACCATTTACAGCGTACGTGAAAGCTAAAGGCGTGATGGGCTTCAAGGCTCTTGGTACGGACAATAACGTGAAGATTGGTCTCAACTGGGACTTGGCGAAAAACTTTGGCGATGGACAGGTATATGACATGCACCATCCTTTGAGTTTGACAGGCTGGAGTTCTCGCCCTCGTAAATATTCGGACATCCCTGCTTTGCAAAACCTCTCTTTCTTTGTGGAGGAACTGATGAAATGGAAGTGGGGACAGAATAAGTTTGAACTGATGGCTGGTGTGCGATTGAATACCATGCCAGGTTTGGACGACAAATATGAAATGAGCGGCAGGGTATATGCCGACCCACGTGGCAATTTAGCTTGGCACTTTCCTAAGTTTAATGTAGGTGGCAAACCGATGGCTATTTCGTTGAATGGGGGAATCGGTATCACCACCAAGATGCCTACGCTCAATTATCTCTATCCTGATAAGTATTATAGCAACTTCATCTGTTTGGCATATTATGATACTGCCAACCCAGAGCAAGACAGCAAGTTTATCGTCCATACATACGTACAAGATCCAACTAACTATGGCTTGAAACCTGCCAAAAACAAGAAGTGGGAAGTGCGTTTGGATATGGATTGGAATGATAACCGTCTCTCCGTGGATTATTTCCGTGAGGCGATGTCATCGGGCTTCCGTTATTCCTCAACGTATGGTGTGTATAACTACAATTATTATGATGTGTCACAAATGTCGGCAGGAAAGGACTATACCACGCTTCCATACGAGGCACGCCAAGTGCTTGATGGTTATCAGCAGGCATCCAACGGTAGCCGCCTCGTCAAGCAGGGAATAGAGTTGGCGTTTACTTCCCAGCGCATCCATTGCCTGAGAACTCGTGTGAATGTGACGGGAGCATGGTTCCGTACGGAATATACGAATAGCCAACCGATGTTTGACCCTATCTCGACAGTCATCGATGGTGTGGCTGTGCGTGACAAGTACGTGGGACTCTATGATTGGAATGATGGTCGTGTGAATGACCGACTCAATACGAATGTCACTTTTGATACACAGATACCAGAATGGAAGTTGATATTCACCACCTCTGTGCAATGTATGTGGTTGGTACGTACCAAATTGTTGTGGAAGAATGGCACACCTATGTCATATATTTCCTCGGAGGATGGACAACTACATGATTATACAGAGGAATCACAGCAAGATAAGTTCTTGATGCAACTTGTAAAGACTTACAACGATGCGCAGTTCAAACCATTCACTGTTCCTATGTCTATGGTTGTCAACCTGAAAGTGACGAAAGAGATAGGCAAGTTTATGCGCCTCTCTTTCTTCGCCAACAAAATATTGGATTATTTGCCAGATTATACCGCCAATGGTAAGGTGATACGCCGCAATGCGTCACCTTACTTTGGATTAGAAGCTGGATTTACTATATAAATATAATAAGGTGTAAGAAAATGAAGAATCTATTGAGAAATACAATACTGTTTTTGTTGGCATTGCCATTAATGGCGTTGTCATCTTGCTCTGACGAAGACAGTAGCAGTGTTCCACACACTCAGTCGAAGTTTACGGTTACGTTGCCAGAAGGCATTTCTGATTTGAAGATTGAAGATCAGAGTTTACAACTGACCAATCTATCAACAGGTAAGACCGTAAAGTATCAGAGCCTAAATGATGTCGATTTGATGGAAGGTCTTTATGACTGTGTCTATTCTGCGGAAGTCACTTATACGGCGAAGAATGCGGAGGGAGAAGAGACCATCAACAAAGGTCGACTTTCTGGTAAAGCAGAGAATGTCGAGATTACAGGTAAGGAGAAGAATATAGGCATCGACACCTATTTCTCGGCAGACAATGATGATTTTATCTTTGAGGAAATCTTCTTCTCTGGTACTTTGCGTTCATCGGGTTCTCAATACTATGGTGACAGTTATATTAAGATATACAACAATACTGACCATGTGCTCTATGCTGATGGTGTGGCATTTTGTGAATCTAAGTTCAAATCTACTCTCTATTTTGACTATTCCCCAGATATTCGCAAGGACACGATGACGATATGGTCTATCTATGTGATTCCTGGAAGTGGAAAAGACCATCCTGTCATGCCAGGACATTCCTTGTTGATATGTGATACGGGTATAGATCATCGCACCGCAAATCCGAACTCATTTGACTTGAGCAACGCTGATTTTGAGTGGTATGATGTATCTACGCAGCCTTCTCACATGGATATAGACAGTCCAACGGTACCTAATCTCGACAAGTGGTATTGTTATACCTTGTCATTCTATGTGCTCCACAATCGTGGTTTTACGTCGTTTGCCTTGGCTCGTGTACCAATAGGAAAGGAAGAGTATTTGAAGAAGTACAAATATACCTATTACTATACGATGTATTTGCCAGCAGGAACCTTCCCAATGCAACAGGATGCTTACAAGCTTCCAAATTCTTGGATTATAGATGGCGTGAACTGTAGCGTGGAGGCTAAACGACTGTGGAACATCCTTCCTCCTTCTATAGATGCAGGATGGACACATGTCGGAACCATCGACCACGACAAGACACGTTATTTCCGCAGTATTCGCCGAAAGATGATGTATCTGAATGTCGATGGAACGATGCACTTGCAAGATACTAACAATTCCACTGAGGATTTCAATACCGAGTGTATCCCTTCTATCATAGAAATGCAACATTCTGCTATTGATGCCCAAGGCACAAAGGCGACCAAGGAAACATACGATGGAGTTCAACCCAAGATAAAATAAAGGCTATGTTTAAGACGATAAAAACATATACGTTTTGTAGTGCGATGCTCTTGACTTGCACCATAACAGCGGTAGGTCAAGAAGTTCAGGATAAACAACGTCTCGGCTTCCAAAGTTTAGAGCATGTTATGCCGATTAAAAACTTTGGGGCAGAGGTGTATGACAACCCTGCACTTCAGAGCTTTCGCTATAAGACCTCTCTCAATACATTGAGTGTCGGCTATGACTATAGGCATGCCACCTCGCCCAAAAGTTTGGAGCAAGGAGACGGTCATGGTCGTGCCTTTGCCAACATTGACGCTTATCTGCATAAAGGAAAGGCTACCCTTTGGGGTAAGGCTTACTACGGCAATGGCTCTGTGCGCAATGTACGTTACAATGAGACATCCGACTATATGATGCTTTATCCTTATCTGATGGCTGATACCGTGGGTGGAAAGTCACAACAGGAGCGTTATCATTTCATGGGAGGTTTCTCTTATCCGTTGGGAAAACGCTGGTTGATAGGAGCGGAAGGACAATATACAGCCTTGATGGAGTATCGTACACGTGACCCTCGTCCCAAGAATCTCACTGGAGATCTCCGTGCAAAGTTAGGACTCTCTTATCATATATCCAACGACTATTGGCTGGGTATAGGGGCTACGGCACGTAAGTACAAGCAGACCAATGAGGTAAAACTCTATAATGAGGTGAGTGTGCCTGTCATTTATCATCATACAGGTTTGGGAAATGACTATTATCGTTTTCGTGGTGAAAACACGTCCACTTATTATAAAGGATATGGCGTGGGCGGTATGATAACCTTGTCACAAAAAAGCAGAAGCGGTGTGTCCGCACAGCTGGAGTATGAGTATTCTGATTTGGACAAGATTATCTCCTCGCTCAATCAGTTGCCTATGGCAAATATGAAATCTCATCATCAGAGTTTGACTTTGGGGTATATCGGAGGTGACGAACTGAATACCTTTGGCATCAAGGTCAAGGAATCGTATGAAGCTCGTAGGGGAACGGAGAATATCTTTGGCACAGCACAAGACAATATCTATCCACAAATAGCAGAGATGAAACAATATCATCTTGATCGTTTTGCTACGGTTATGCAACTGATATACCAACATTCACAGAAGACATACAATTATGGTGTTACCATAGATGGAGGTTACACAAGTTATGCCGAGAAATATATGGAGCCTTTCAGAAAGTTAAAGTCTTCTTCCATCTATTCAGCCTTGGGGTTACGTGGAAATGCAATCTTCGGTCGTTGGGTACTTCTGGGTGGATTGAATGCAGCTTATCATTGGAGTATGGATAACCAACTGGATGTGTCAGAAGAGGATAAATCGGCAAGTATGTTTGTCCCAGTGGCATATAAGTATGATTATCTGTCGAGTAATAGATGGATGACTGATGCTTCTGTGGAAGTTGGCTTTTTGGCAGATTCTCGTGTGATGCCTTTCTTGCGTCTCAACTGGCAATATGATGGTTATCTGTATGGTGAGCATCAAAACTGTTTGCTTGTTTCGGCAGGCATTAGATTTTAAATGAAATGATTTTTATGGTAACAATGTTTTATTAACTAAAAGTATAATTTATGAAGAAAAAGTTTACTCTTCTATTGGCAGCATTTATGTTGCTGATGGTAAGCGCACAAGCGCAAAGTCCATTGACATTCCAGTGGGCACATTCCGTTGATGGTAATACTACGGGAGGTGATAATATCATTGGTATGTGCAAATCTAGTGACGGTAACTATTATGTTGCTACAAATTTTGGTTCTTCTTCTTCCCAGACCGATGCGATGTCCGTATGGTTTGATGGCAAAAAAATGGGAGACAGTTATGGCATATGGGAAGGTAGCCCATACACAGGAACAAGCCAAAATGGAAATCTTGTATTGCAGAAAGTTGCTAAAGACGGCTCTGTAATTTGGAGTACAGTAACAACGAAAGGTGACGTTGATCATTCTGCTACTCAATTGGCTCCGACGTCTGACGGTGGTTTGATAGTCGCATTGAAATGTCGTGCATGGGTAGAAGCTGCTGGTATTCCTAATTTGCTATGCTTTATAGCTGCGGATGGCGATGAGGTAAACATAACGGGGAGCCAGCAAAAAGGTGAGTATCGCTATTTAATAATGAAAATCAATGCAAAAGGCCAATTAAAATGGACTAGAGTGATATCTGGTTTAGTTAAGACTATTGATGATACTCATGCCACAAAAAATAATATATATGTGAATGGTATGAGTATTGATGATAATGGTAATATTTATTTGGCAGGAAACTTTCGAACAGAGATGTATTTGCCAAAAGCTGATAAAACCATAGCAACATTAGTTGCAAAGAGTAGTGTTGACTCTTGGGGAGGTGACTCACAAAATGTTGTGGGAGATATGTTCCTGGTAAAATTGGATAAAAATGGTTATTATTTACAGAGTGTTGTGAATGAAGGTATTGTAGATTGTGCTTTCTTTGATAAAATGGTGTGCTATGACGGAAAGCTTTATCTTGATGGCCGTGTGAGAAGTTGTGGAAATCCTATATCTTTTGGAGGTTTCACTGTAGATGCAAGTAGTGACCGTCAAACTGAAATCTTGGCTTCTATAAATGCTTCTGACTTATCGGTAAACTATGTAAAGTCTTTAGAATCTGTTGCTAATACAGTTAATCGCTTTGTCATTCAGAACAAGAGCGTTCAGTTGTTGAATGGGAAACTCTATTATACTGGTCTTTTGAATGGTAGTTGGAAACAGGATGGACAGACACTGTTGGACAACCCTACCTCTAAAATGTTAAAGGGATATGTTCTTCAAGTAGATCCTGAGACAGGACATGTTGATAATGCTGCTATTCGCTTGGATGGTGGAATTGGTGGTTTCTTTGGTGTATATGAAGGACAGAAGAACATCTATGCTTTTGGCTATGACTTCAATGGTGGTGCAATTCTTGCTCCTATCAACAAGGAAAACTTTGCGTTTGGTACAGCAACGCAGATATGCAATTATGGTACTGTAGCAAATAGTACCACTCCTATTGTTGATGGTGAGAATTTTGTCTTGGCTCATCGTGGCGGTGTTGCAAGAAACTTCTCAAATAAAGCATCTTTCTATGGCACGGACTTCAAATTCGATAATCTCAAGTGTTGGGGTACTGTTTATTACAGCTATAAGATGGGAGATATAATGACTGGTGTTGACAAGGTTACTGTTGATACGAATGATGACGCTCTTGTTGATGTTTATACATTGAATGGTATGAAGGTGAAGAGTGGCGTTTCTGCTTTTGAGGCTACCCAAGGTCTTGCCAAGGGTATCTATATTATCAATCATAAGAAAGTAGTTGTCAAGTAAAAGGTTAATAACAAAGGCAGGAAAATAACTTTTTCTGCCTTTATAAAATCCTCTATATGAAGAAACAATTTCTAAGCCTGTTCCTTCTTCTCTTAGCTCCTGCATCTTTGTTTGCTCAAACTGTGGAGCAGGATGCATCCATCCGTCAGGGCAAGTTGAAGAACGGACTCACTTACTACATTCGTCATAATGCCAAGGAGGCAGGACTTGCCGACTTCTATATAGCCCAGCGTGTGGGCTCCATCTTGGAGGAACCGCGCCAGCGTGGCTTGGCTCACTTCCTGGAGCATATGGCGTTTAATGGTACCAAACATTTCCCTGGCAAGGGTAAGCAACTGGGCATCGTGCCTTGGTGCGAGACCATCGGTGTGAAGTTTGGTACCAACCTCAATGCCTACACATCAGTCGACCAAACGGTTTATCACATCGGTTCGGCTCCCATCAAGCGCGAAGGTATCATCGACTCCTGCCTCTTGGTGCTCAACGACTGGAGCCAGTTTATCAACCTTGAACCCAAGGAGATAGACAAGGAGCGTGGCGTCATCCACGAGGAATGGCGCAACCGCCGTACGGGCATGGCCATGCAGCGTATGATGGAGAATGTGATGCCTAAGATATACAAGGGCAGCAAGTATGAGGACTGCCTGCCTATCGGCAATATGGACATTGTGGATAACTTCCCTTACCAGGACCTGCGTGACTACTATCAGAAGTGGTATCGCCCCGACTTGCAGGCCATCGTGGTGGTGGGTGACTTTGATGTGGATATGATGGAGAGGAAAATCCAAAAGCTCTTTGGTAAGATTAAGGCACACAAGAATCCTGCCGAGCGCATCTACTATCCTGTGAACGATAATGACAAGATGATTGTCGCCATCGAGAAGGACAAGGAGCAGCCTATCATCCTCGGTCATCTCTATATGAAGAGCGAGACCACTCCAGACAGCGAGAAAAACAGTGTGAAATATCAGCGTGAGGATTACATCAACGGTTTAATCACCTATATGCTCAATGGTCGCCTTTTGGAGAAAAAGCAAGTTGCCAATCCGCCTTTCATGAGTGCGACGGTGAAGAACGGTGCGTTCTTCGTTTCCCGCACCAAGGATGCCTTCAGCCTGAGCATCAGTTGCAAGCAGGACAATGTACTGGGTGGCGTTTCGGTAGCCGTAGGCGAGGTGGAACGTGCCCGTCAGCATGGTTTTACACAGAGTGAGCTGGAACGTGTCAAGAAACTCTATCTCAATGCTGCCGAGCGACAACTGAAGATGGAGAAAGACTATAAGAACTCTCACTATGTGAGCCAGTGCGTGAACAACTTCTTGGAGGGAGAGCCTATCTTGACCCCTTCCTATAACCTCCAGTTGGTGAAACTGTTTGATGGCGAGGTGAGTCTTGACGAGGTAAATAGTCAGGTGGGCGAGATAATCACCGACAAGAACCAGGTGTTCATCATGTATGGACCCGACAAGGATGGTTTCGTGGTTCCTTCGGAATCGGAAATTGAGAGCACCGTGCTTGCCGCACAGCAGAAGCGTTACGACGCTTACCAGGAGGAGCAAGTGCCAGCTACCTTGATGGCGGTCTTGCCTGCACCAGGCAAGATTGTGTCGGAGAAACCATACGGCAAGTTTGGCATGACGGAGATAGTCTTGAGTAATGGCATGAAGGTGTATGTGAAGTCCACTGACTATCAGGCCGACCAAATCACCATGAGCATGAGAGGCGAGGGCGGTACATCCGTCTATGGCGACGAGGACATACCTAACTTCGCCTTCTTGAGTGGTTCCGTCACGGAGGCGGGTGTGGGCGACTTCATGGCCACTCGTCTTCGCAAGGCATTGGCAGGAAAGTCCTTGAAGTTGGCTCCTTCCATCAACAGCGAGGGACAGCGCATCACAGGCACCTCGTCAGTAAAAGACTTGGAGACGATGCTTCAGTTGGCTCATCTCTATTTCACTGCTCCTCGCAAGGACAGCATGGCGTTCGAGGGAATGATGAATCGCAACCTTTCGCTCCTGAAGAACCGCAACGCCAGTTCGAAGGTTGTCTATAACGACTCCCTCTCGGCTACTCTGTACGATCACAATGTGCGTAAGGCTCCTGTAACCGTGGAGATTGCAAAAAAAGCGGATTACAACCGCATCTTCGAAATCTATCGTGAGCGTTTCAGCGATGCGAGCAACTTCAAAACCGTCTTCATCGGCAAGGTCGATATGGCGCAGCTTCGTCCGTTGCTCTGCCAGTATCTCGCCACCCTGCCTTCTACCCACAAGGCAGAAAAGAGCAACAAGGCCAACGTGCCTCAGATTGTGAAGAAGAACGAGGTGGTGAAGTTCGTGCATAAGCAGGAAACTCCGCTTGCCAACGTGAGCGTGTTCTATACAGCCAACGTCCCATTTTCGCCGAAGAACGACTTGGTGCTCGACATATTGACCCGTGTCCTCCAGATCGCTTACACCGACTCGGTACGTGAGGAGAAGGGTGGAACATACGGAGTGGGCGTAAGCTTCAATCTCGAGAAGGAGGATAATCCGAATGCCTTGCTTCGCATTTCCTACAAGAGCGACCCCAAGCGTTACGAGGAACTGAATCCTGTCATCTACAAGCAACTCCTGAACATCGCCGACCATGGTCCTGTGGCAAGCAGTATGGATAAGGTGAAGAAGTATCTGAAGAAGCAATACGGACAGATGGCAATCACCAACGACTACTGGAGCTACGTCATCTGGCACCAGCTCGACGACGATGCCGACTTCGACAAGGATTACTGCAAGATGGTGGACAACCTGACAGCTTCTGATGTGCAGAAAATGGCTAAGGAGTTGTTGAAGCAGAATCATCGTGTAGAGGTTACCATGCTCTCGGAGTAAGGATCAGAAAAAAGATAGTATGGCGTTTTTTGCATATATAATATATGTATGCGGAAACCTATTATCTATAGTTGAGAAAAAAGAAATTCCCAGTTAGGAAAAAATATTTTGTCAGTTGATTGACAAGTTTTTCCTAATTGGGATTTTCTTTTCTACTGAAGGTGCGAAACTTGATAGTATTTACCTCATTCGGGATCATGTTGATTAGTTGCGGATTTGAGGGTGATAGAGAGCAATGTTGATTTTTAGTTATTTTCAGGTATAAAATAGTATGTTTTTATAAAAGTTTTTAAACTTTTGCAATAGCATAGTTTAATGATACAATATAATGATGAAACAAACTTTTATACTTCTGTTCTTCCTGTTGATGGCAAGAGCTTGCAGTCTTGAGGTGGAGTGTAATTTGTTGATTTTCAGTAATATAGCTGGTAGAAAATCTACATGACCTAACGAAGCGCTTCATTAAGGTCTAATGATGCACTTCATTAACACTTAACGATGCGCTTCATTAACACCTAACGATGCGCATCATTAGACCTTAATAAAGCGCATCGTTAGAGTTCGTACTTGCACTTCTTTAGAGGAAATGGAACTTAAATATATATTTGTTAATAAAAATGCTTAATTTTCGTAGTCTATAGCTACAGTATCTTTTTGTATTCTCGTGATATAAAATCAGCGAGGGAAAATCCCTATTTCTCTCATTCACAACTCATTTTCCTACCATTGTACCCCAAATGTGGTTTTTGCCAAACTTTTAATAGTGTAAATTCTTTTGGTAAATTGGCATTTGGTAAAGAACGTTGGCTTTCAATTATTATCATCGTCAAACGGTAAAGAAGAATTGAATTTATCAAAATCAGAGTAGAATAATTTGTCTTGTATCACACGATACTTTTCAAACTCTGACTCTGCAAAACTCTTGGCAAATTCAGCAGAAACCTTTCCTGCATCATGTAATACGGCATCACCTCCGGCTTCAAGAATAATGTCTATACGCTTTGCCCAATCTTCGTTCACTCAACCTATTCTCACGTATTTCCGCCAGCAAATGCTCAAAGTAGTCCTCACCGATAAACGAGCCGTTCTCCATACGCTTCTTGTCTATGATATAGCCCCGAAGAGAGAACTGCCTGATGACATAGGTGCACCATTGGCGGAACTGTGTGGCACGGATGGAGTTGACTCGATAGCCCACAGAAATGATTGCATCAAGGTTGTAGAACAGCGTGTTGCGTCGCACCTCTCTCGCACCTTCCTGTTGAACTACCGAGATTTTCTCGGTAGTTGCCTTCTTGTTCAATTCATTTGTGTCATATATGTTCTTCAGATGCAAACCGATGTTATCAGTGGAACAATCAAAAAGCACAGCCATTGCTTTCTGCGTAGCCCATACCGTCTCGTCCTTATATAGCACCTGAATGCCCTGTTCCTTACCTTCCGCCACGAAAGTCAAGAACTCTGCCGTACTGTTTCGTATTTCAAATTTCTTTGCCATTATTGATTTCCTTTTATGAATCTAAACACTGTAGTATATGATCATGTATTCAATGAATGCAATTCCTAACGTATAGTCCAATGCAAATGTTTTTTACTTCCACAAACTTCCCTTTTTGAATATCCTGCAAGTGTTCGATTTTATATAATCCGGATTTTTGTCTAATTTTTCCTGTATATTTTTTTTATTTGCAAGTATAACCTTTAGCCGATTTATGTCTCTATTCGCCATGACTGTATGTTTGTTAGGTAAGCAAAAATACATAAAAATCCCCAAATACGTATCGATTGCACCTATTATTTATGGAAGTTTAGCAAAATAATGAAGATTATTCATTAGGTTCAAGCTAAAATCCCATCTTTCAAATTCGCATTGAAAACTACATTAGGGAAGAGAATATTCCCTTCCCCGATGTTCTTCTTACTCATCCGAACAGTGGTAGGTCAAGTCCTTTTCGATGCCAGCTTTGTCTTTCGCTGTATGATGCTGATTGTTGGCACACCATCTATCGTTTTTATATCACCTTACTATATCCTTTCATTTCCGATGGTTAGACCCGCTGGGGATAATTGGTGGATATTTTCGAAACCGCTGTTTCGGAAATGGTGGTTCCGAAAGTGAAAATGATGAATTTGTCAGAATCGTGGTCACATTCCTTTCCGGGCAGTATGCATATTGTATTTCATCTGCAATTTAATCTTCCCTCTTCATCTTTTCTCCTCCTATGTCAGTTTTTGTCACAACCGGATTGTACTTTTGCAGCAGAATTGACAATAACTCTATATAGTTAAGGTATGAAAGCTGAAAGAAAGAGGGAGAGGAGTCCCTGAAAAGTGAAATATAAGAGGAATCCATAAGATTTCTTGTTAAAAGTTTGGTGGTTCATCAGATTTTTACTAAATTTGCCATAGTATTAGTGACAGGGCAGGTGAAAGTCCTTGCTTGAAGTCGCTATGATGCAGAGAAACAAGATAATCTTGTGGACACGAGCAAACTATTCAGTTCCGTAGGTTGAAATCTGGTAAATTGAAACGTAGAAAGAACGAGAAATTGTTTGAGCGAGTCTACGCCGTCATAGGTGTGGATTCCTCTTTCGCATTTTCTTTTCTACGGGTTTTACCAGAGCCTAACTTACAAGGAAGTGAAGAAAGTAGGGGTTCGCACCATCCTTTTTTACTTATGGACCATTATGAACTTGTTTGGTTCGCAGATTTTACCTACCTTTGCAACCTGATATACTTGCATTCGGCAATTTGAAAGCAGTTTTCATTGCGCCCGTTTGCATGAATTTTGCAGTAAGATAAGCTGCATATCAGCATAATAAAAGTAAATGATCTGCAGTTTCGGTTGAAAAGCAGGAGCAGCAATATGTAATAACCTAAAAACTCAATGCTTATGAGTAAAGTATTTCAAGTGAAGCCTAAGCGCCTTAAACGCTCAAATGGTACTGTCCTCACTCCCGATATGGTAGTGAGAGTAACAACCATGCAGCACACCGCCACCCCTTTTTATAATGGAGCCAAGGAGGTGCAAGAAGCCTACATGCGCATCTATGCTTTCGATTATAAGAAAGCCTGCTGCAATCCGAATGATTTCGAATTTATAAAGTTGGATTAAAATCTATTGATATATGATAATAACAGTATTGGATTATGGTTTGGGTAAATTACAAATTATAAAGATAATTAAGGAACATTTGAATATGGATCTCCCGGAGATAAAGGATTTATTTTCCTCTTGTCCTTTCCAGTTAAATGTAGATGATGCTATTAAGGCAATTAAATTGAAAGACGCTTTGGTCAGAAATGGATGTAAGGTTAGTTGTACGTCTGAGCCTGATGATATTAATTATGGGGAACTCTCAACAAAGAATCTTCAATTATTGGCAGAGGAATGTGATGGCAAAGCTTGTCTTGAATTGTCAAAACGATATGCTCATGGTACTACATTGTTGCAGTGTGATAAAGAGCGCTCAAAAGAGTTGCGACGATTAGGAATGCTTTACCTTTACGGTTCAACTGTATCTCCTGAATTTGAAGAAGAGAAACAAGCATATAGGTCTATTTTCCTTGACGAAAACGGCAAGCCATACATTGATTGGAAGATTAAAAGTGAACAGATGAAGAAACTGTTCGTTAATATTGAAACTTTGTCTGAACGATATAATGACCTTGCATCCAACAACGACAATACCCAAGGTTTGCTGTCTAAGTTGGTTAGGCCGGAAGAAGTAGAGATGGCTCCAAAATTCTTCTCAAAATGGTTCAATATCGTATTTGCAATTAGTTTGATCGCAATACTAATTCACCCGATAATAGTTTTTATAGTACTTGCATGGAGATATTATAGTGTTAAGAGAAAAAAAGAAAAGTATAATAAATATTTACAGGATTTGCAAGTTTACAGAAATGAAAAGAGCAGATTGTCTATAGAAAACGCAAAGGAGGAACGAGAAGTAGCCTCGGCACTTGCCAACGTACAGGATGCGCTTTATGATGGATTGAATGTAGGCTTGAGTATTCCGTTAAATAAGGATACCATAACAAGGAATACTTATATTGAGTTTGGTGAGGAACTCAAGAAGTTGTTTGATCTGAACGATAAGGCGATGCTTAAAAATGATCCTGTGAGCAAGATTGTTGCGAATAAAAGATATTATGATGCTAAACTACGTTTCTTCTACACATACTCATTGCGTGCTGAAACAGAGTTGGATGAGGTATATAACTACTACCAAGAGATTATTCAGAAATCAGCATCTACGGGTGATTCTGACTTGTTGAGAAAAGATGACTTACCATTCATTAAGCAACACGATGCGGAGATGTCTCAAGACTTATCGGAGATAAAAACTATGCTTGATGACGACCGTCTGGCTAATGTCATGTCTGAACTTGGATATGTACAGGGACAAGAAACATCTACGTTTGGCGGATTGTGGACAGACGAGAAGAAACTGACAGATAAATCGAACGAGCTTAGGAAACTGTATGATGTCGCTAAGTACGAGTATGAGGAAATAACTGATTCCAACATGAAGATAAACTATTGGTTGGATTATGTACGAGCATATGCTTACCGCAATATATACTTGGGTGCAGAACTCATCAATATTGTGAGGAGTAGTAATGGAGGGCGAACGTTAGCTACGCAAAAAGACGGCATAGATGTCTCGATGCAATCGTTTGATTTGCAAGAAGTAACAATCAATGATGCTTCTGTGGATTTGGATGCTCACATAAACAAAACCGTAGACATGTTTACCCATGCTCTGAGGAACAAACAGTCTCGAAAATGGATGAAGAGCAATCCTAAGATGGCAATGGGTGCAGCAGCTCTTACCTTTGTTGGGGGCGCATTGCTGGATAAGCTTGACAAACACACACAGTTGGTAGAAGAGCATACGGAATTCCAGAAAAACCTCATCTCGAACATAAAGGTTATGACCGAAGGCTACGAAGAAGGAAAGGCAAGTTCTCTGCGTGCAATAGAGATAATCAGAGCCATTGCCAAAGCTAACAAGGGCTTTATGGCTGTTTACGAACCATTGCGGGAGAAATGTCTTGAAAACGGCGAACCCTTAACCATGCTAGATATGCAAGCCATTGCTAAAGCAACCAAGGACTACAAGATTATTAGTGATTCAAAATTAAAAAATAAATAATTATGAGTGATTCGTATGATATAGCAGAATATGCTTCTTTTACCTTTGCACTCGGAAACAAGTTTAAACGAATTGGTTAACGGGTGTTA
>ERZ1035025.482-NODE-482-length-26717-cov-21.465569_pt1 | contig 26717 bp, 27 predicted proteins | sample MGYA00520619_ERZ1035025 | MGnify/ENA primary metagenome ERZ1035025 (study PRJEB33766, sample SAMN09781742) | gut metagenome | biome: gut microbiome | host: Homo sapiens | place: Madagascar | study: EMG produced TPA metagenomics assembly of the PRJNA485056 data...
ATATTTATATTATATTATAGGATGACCGAGCGCTCCCGAAAACGATTTTGACCGAACATGACCATGACCAAATGACCGCTTTTCTAAAATTCTGAGTCACAAGCCTTCATTTTCTTCAAAATCAGTCTAAATGCAGCAATTGATTTCCGAAATATCATTGTAAAGCACTATCAGTCAGACACTTATAGACACCCCTAAAAAATCTGTAGCCCAAAAATTTGTTTTCAACTCCAAATTGTTGTACCTTTGCACCAGCAATCGAAAGAAAGCTTCTCTTGTACCGAAAGTCTGTCTTCATAGACGACACATCCTGGTCTTATTCGATGTTAGGCGCCGGACATCAATGACGACCAAAATAAGGGCAAGAAATGAGGCTTCTGGGAAATTGAAATATCAACCATCTAAACACACACAAAGTATGATTAACTACAGCATTACCATGCGCTCAGTGAACAGTAACCTCATTGCCGATGCAGAGTTCAACCTCGTAGCCAGCCGTAGCGCTCAGGCTGCAGTCATCAAGGCCATCAAGGAGGGCAAAGCCAACGTGGACATCAGCACTCCAACTACTCCTGGCGACGGCTCAGATGGCGGTGGCTCTAACCCAAGCGGTGGCACTCCTGCAGGAGGTAACACCGAGCAGAGCGGCGGCACCAGCCAAGGCACCGGTTCCAACCCAAGCGGCGACAATAAGGGCGACGCAGGACAGGACGGCAGCGGCGAGGACAACGAACTGTAGAAGAGAAATTAACCTCATGTGAAACACACAAAGAATTTAAGTTTAACCTTTAAAATTGAATCAAAATGAGTAAGATGAAAGCAGACACTTGGAAGACCATTCTTCAAATCGCCATCAGCATTCTTACGGCACTTGCCACCTCGCTGGGCGTTACAAGTTGTATGGGATAAAGGAAAGATATTGCGTTCAAGCAAATATTTATCATGAATTAGTTTTTAGCACTATTGCATTTGTTGGTGTGTATTACAAAGCAAGCCCTCAGCTGAGATAGCTGGGGGCTTTCATTGTTTTATGACATGATATCCCCTTTTGTCTGAGCATGCTATGATGGCATTGGCTATATATTAAATATCAAATCCCATGTCTCGCACAAGTTGCTTGACTACATTGACTTTGACGGTTGAAGCATCCTCTTTATCATAGAGAAGAAGTAAAACCACTTGACCATTTTCTACATCAGTAAGGACATTGAAAGTAATGACTCTTGCTCCACCTGATTTTCCTTTGCCTTTAGCTTTGATCGCCATACGGATTTTGCGTATGTTTTTTGTAATTTCATCACCTTGCAGAGGGTTGTCCTTAATACTTTCGAGAAATTCCTTGTAGTCTTGTTTAAAACTTGGATATTTCTTAGCAAGACGTTTTGCTTCTTTTGCAAAGTCGTCAGAAACCGATACTGTAATATTACAACTCATCAAGCAAACTATCTGCAGATTGAAGTTTACGCTTTCCGGCAATGGCTTCCTTTACCTCTGTCAAAGCGTTTCTGAGTTCTTTCATCAAGTCGCGCGATGAATCAATACTATGACTTCCGTCATCGGGGAAGATGCGGAAATTTCCTGCACGCGATTTTAGGACTACGTGCTCTCCTGCTTTTGCCAAATTCAGATACTTTGTCTGATTAGTGCGAAAGTCTCTTGTGCTAATTACAACCATAATTCTATATATTTGTTTACGATGCAAAGAAAGTGCTACCTTTCTTCTGCAAAGATACGGCTTTTTATTGAAACTGCAATCAAAATGGTAACCAAATTAACATTATTTGGTTACCAAATAAGCACTACAAGGGGTAATGGATATGGTTCAAGTATATGAGTCATAATAGGTATCTTCATTATCGCAATCTTAAATGACAAGTTGGACTGAAATCCCGACTTGATGACTGCTGATTTCATCATATTTTGTGAAAATTCATATAGAGATGAGCAAAATCTATAAATTTCTGAACACTTTTATTATTTTTTTCTTACCTTTGCAAACAACTATGTGCTCGTTTCTCAGGAAATAGCACATTTAAATATCAACTGAATAACGGAAAAGATGAAATATGCTTTAGTTACGGGAGCGTCAAGAGGTATTGGAAAAGCCGTGGCTTTACGACTTGCCAAACGGGGCTTCTGCACGATTATCAATTACTTGAACAACCATGAGGCGGCGGAACAGGTAAAACGGGAAATTGAACAAGAGGGCGGCTATGCTGAACTCCTGCCCTTTGATGCGTCTCAGCCTCAACAGATAGAGGCTGCTATAGACCAATGGGAAGCTGCGCATCCTGATGAGTGGATCTCCATACTGGTAAATAATGCTGGCATCAGAAGGGATAATGTCATGTTCATGATGTCCAACGATGACTGGCACGATGTCCTCGACACCAACCTCAACGGGTTCTTCTACATCACCCGCAGACTCTTGAAACACATGATGCCCCGCAGACATGGCGGACGTATCATCAACATGGCTTCACTCTCGGGAATCAAGGGAATGGCTGGACAGGTAAACTATAGTGCTGCAAAGGCTGCGCTCATCGGAGCTACCAAGGCGCTTGCACAGGAGGTGGCGCCCCGCAACATCACGGTGAATGCTGTGGCTCCGGGATTCATCGCTACAGACATGACTAAGGAGTTGCCTGAAGATGAACTGAAAAAGATGATTCCTGCAAGAAGATTTGGCAAGGCAGAGGAAGTGGCTGCCTTAGTTGATTTCCTTGCCTCTGACGAAGCCGCATACATCACAGGAGAAGTCATCAACATCAATGGGGGTCTCTACACATAATATATATATTACAAGATAATGGAAAGAAGAGTTGTCATTACTGGAATGGGTATCTGGTCTTGCCTTGGCACAGATCTGGATACGGTCAAGGAATCATTATACGCAGGAAAATCGGGCATCGGAATCCAACCGGAACGATTGGAATACGGCTACCGTTCGGCTTTGACCGGTATAGTGGAGGAACCTGTCATTACCAAACAAATGCTCGACCGCCATACGCGTGCCGGAATGTCTGAAGAGGCTAAATATGCCTATATGGCAAGTGTTCAGGCTTTTCAGCAAGCCGAGATTTCGGATGAGTATCTCCGGGAAAATGAAGTGGGATGTATTTTCGGCAACGATTCTTCTGCCAAACCCGTCATCGAAGCTGCTAAAATCATGGATGAGAAACATGATTCTGCCATGCTCGGATATGGCATCATCTTCCAGTCGATGAACTCTACCGTCAACATGAATCTCAGTACCATCTTCCATCTCCGGGGAATCAACTTCACGGTCAGCTCGGCATGTGCCAGCGGAAGTCATTCCATCGGCTTGGGATATATGATGATCAAACAGGGCTTGCAGGAGATGGTGCTCTGTGGCGGTGCGCAGGAAACCAATTATTACTCCATGGCTTCCTTTGATGCACTCAGCGCCTTCTCTATCCGCATGGACGAACCTGCCAAGGCAAGCCGTCCTTTCGACCGAGACCGCGATGGACTCATTCCAAGTGGTGGAGCTGCCTCTCTGGTACTGGAGGATTACGAGCACGCCAAAGCACGAGGCGCCAACATTCTTGCGGAAGTGGTGGGATATGGTTTCTCCAGCAATGGTGGGGGTATCAGTCAGCCATCAGACGAGGGTAGTGTCGTCGCCATGAGCCGTGCGCTGAAATCTGCCAACGTGACGGAAGAGGATATTGACTACATCAACGCTCATGCCACCAGTACACGACAAGGCGATATGTATGAAGCAATCGCCCTCGACAGAATGTTCAACGGCAGACATGCGCTGATTTCTTCTACCAAGGGAATGACCGGGCACGAATGCTGGATGGCGGGAGCTTCGGAGATCGTTTATAGTACGCTGATGATGCAGAACCATTTCGTGGCCCCAAACGTGAACTTTGACAATCCGGACGAATATTCCGAAAAACTCCATATTGCGACAAAGACGGTAGATACGGAAATCAATACCGTACTGAGCAACAGTTTCGGTTTCGGAGGAACCAACTCGGCTCTGGTCATCAGAAAATTCAAGGAATAACTATTTCTGAAAAGGAAAAATAAGCAATCATTATGAATCTATTCAAGTCAGAAAGCGACCGCTATTCTCTGGAGCAGTTATCTGCCCGTGAAGCTCAGCGACAAGCAGAATTCATCGCATGGGGACCCGTCATCTTCCAGGTTTCCAGACTCATGCTGAAATGGGGTATTCTGGAGGAAATCAGAAACAGTCATGACGGACTGACCCTGGAAGAACTGGAAGGGAAAACCCGCCTCTCCCAGTATGCGCTCAAGATTTTGCTGGAAGCTTCGCTTAGTGCTGGTATCATACTGATAGACAAGGATTCAGACCGCTATACGATTTCGAAGACGGGATGGTTTCTGCTCACGGATGCTGCTACCCGGGTAAATATCGACTTCAATCATGATGTGAATTACCAGGGATTGTTTTATCTGGATGAAGCCTTGGAGACCGGAAAGCCTACCGGGCTGAAGACTTTAGGCAACTGGCCTACCATCTACGAGGGATTATCTCAGCTTTCTCCGCAGGTACTGGAGAGCTGGCTCAATTTTGATCACTTCTATAGTGACCATTCTTTCGACAAGGCGCTGGAAATCGTTTTCTCCAAAGATACGAAACATCTGATGGATGTGGGTGGAAATACAGGGGAATTTGCGCTCCGTTGTGTGGATGGCAACCCACAGGTAAATGTCACCATCGTTGATCTGCCCGGACAGATAGGAATGATGAAGAAGAATATTGAGGGGAAAAAGGGAGCTGACAGAATCCATGGTTTTCCTACGGACATTCTGAAAACAGAAAACCAGTTCCCTACCCTGAAAGAGATGGCTCCTGCAGAACAGGGCGACAACTGGGATGCTATCTGGATGAGCCAGTTCTTAGACTGCTTTTCGGAGGAAGAAATATACAGCATTCTGGCAAGAGTGAGCCAAGTGATGTCGGAGGATACTACCTTATACATCATGGAGACTTTCTGGGACCGGCAGAAATACGAGACTGCATCGCTCTGCCTGACCATGACAAGTGTCTATTTCACGGTCATGGCGAATGGAAACAGTAAGATGTATCATTCCGACGACATGATCAGACAGATAGAACGTGCCGGACTCAAGGTAGTAGCCATCCACGACGGAATAGGTCACGGCCATTCGATACTGGAAGTAAAAACAAGAAAGTAAACATTTATATAAAATTCGAACTATCACATGGAAAGAAAAGAAATAGAAGAAAAAGTAAGAAACTTCCTCATTGAGGATTTGGAGATTGATGAAGAAAAAATTGCTCCTGAAGCTAAATTGAAGGATGACTTAGGCATAGACAGCCTCGACTTCGTAGATATTGTGGTAATCGTGGAGAAGAACTTCGGATTCAAGATCAAACCGGAAGAAATGCAAGGGGTTACTACCCTCACCCAGTTCTGTGACTATATCGAGAGTAAAGTGGGATAAAAGGGGAAGTGATAAACAAGGATCATTTGATGTGAAGAAGAATACGACTTTCGGTAATGCCTGGATGCATCGCCAACTCATCAATATGCTCAGGTTCGTGGACGAGCGTTTCATCTATGTTTTCGCATGGACGATGATCATGCCCGTCTGTTTACTGCTAAATACCAACCACAGCCGCAGCCATGCTTACCGGTTTTTCCGAAACCGTATCAGTTTGGGCAGATGGAGCTCTGCATGGCACACTTACCTCAACCATTGCCTGTTTGCCACGGTTGTGATAGACCGCTTTGCCATGTTTGCCGGCAAAAGGTTTGATATTGAGCAAGAGGGTTCCGAATATCTGAGAGAGCTGGCTCGCCAAGACGATGGTTTCCTGATGTTCAGTTCACACATCGGCTGTTATGAGGTGGCTGGCTATTCTCTGACTCCGCCTGGGAAACGCTACAACGCACTTGTATATGGAGGCGAAAAAGACAGGATTATGGAGGGAAGACAGAAACAATTTTCTGAGCACAATATCACGATGATTCCTGTAAAAGAGGACATGAGCCATCTGTTCAAAATCAACGAGGCCCTGGTCAACCAGGAGATTGTCAGTATGCCTGCCGACCGGGTGATGGGTTCCTCGAAAACCATTCCAACGGAGTTTTTAGGCAAAACGGCTCATTTCCCATCGGGTCCATTCGCAGTTGCTACGATGCGCAACCTGGAAGTTTTAGCCATCAACGTGATTCGCATTTCCAGAAAAAAGTATAAGATCTTTGTGGTTCCCCTCGCCTATGACAAGCAAGCGTCCCGGAAACAAAAGATGGAGCAACTTGCCAAGAAATATGCAGAAGAGCTGGAATGTCTTGTACGACAATATCCAGACCAATGGTACAACTTTTACGATTTCTGGGCAGATAAAAATGCAGAACCATCCATCACATGATGTAATCAAGATAAAGACATGAATTCAGATATAGATAATCCGGAAGGATTGGAACTCAGCCAAATAGATATACACGAGCTTCTGCCTCAACAAGAGCCGTTTGTCATGATAGACCGGCTCGTCTATTGCGATAAAACCGTCACACTTGCAGAGACAGAAATCAGGAACGACGATATCTTTGTTGAGAATGGACACCTTTCTGCATCTGGCCTGATAGAGAATATTGCACAGACTTGTGCAGCACGGATTGGATATTACAACTATATTCATAAGAAAGGAATCCGGATTGGTTTTATCGGGGCCATACGCAATATGGACATTCTACAGCTTCCACCTGTGGGGGAAATCCTCACCACCCGTGTAGAAGTGAAAGAAGAAGTCTTCGGAATGACCTTAGCAGAGGCAACCGTTTCCTGGAGAAATCAGGTTTACGTAACGACTGAAATGAAAATTGCCGTTAAAGAGTAAAAAGAAAGAAAGATGAAAGAACTGAAAGAATCCAAAGAATTTGAAATACGCTTCAGCGAAGTCGATTCGATGAACGTAGTTTGGCATGGTTCCTACCCGCTCTATTTCGAGGATGCCCGCGAGGCTTTCGGCAAGAAATACGGGCTGGAATACATGACTTTCTTCGATCATGGCTATTTTGCTCCTATCGTAGAACTCAGTTTTCACTATAAGAAGCCTATCAGATATGGAATGCGTCCACGCATCGACATCATCTATCGCCCTACTGAAGCAGCAAAGATTGTGTTCGATTACGAAATCCACGATCAGGAAGACAATTCTCTTATCGCAACAGGTCATTCCGTACAGGTTTTCATGGATTTGAATTACCAGCTCGTTTGGGACAATCCGCCCTTCTATCAAGAATGGAAAGAGAAACATACTAAATGAGAAATGAGAAGTGAGAAATGACAAATGAGAAAGACGAAAAAAATGACAAATGACAAATGAGGTTGAATCATGGCTTACATTATAGCAGATAATATTATTTCTCCATTAGGGGAAACATCCGAGGAAAATTACCTGTCAGTAAAAGCTGGCAGGTCGGGCATCCGTGCTTATGAGCCTGGAACATGCAATATTCCAGAAGGATTCTACGCCTCTCTGCTATTCGAAGACTTCGAAACTTTGGCCCTAAAATCTGCACAAAAAGCGATTGCTAATGCGCGACTTGAACTGAAAGGAAAGCGCACTGCTTTTATTCTCAGTTCTACGAAAGGAAATATTGAGGAAAATATTTCCTTGGCTGATTCTGCGCAAAGAATAGCCAGCCAGTTGGGAATAGACGCCAAACCTATTGTCGTTTGTAATGCTTGTATTTCCGGACTTTCTGCCTTGATTTTGGGCAACAGACTGATAGATTCTGACCTGTATGATGCTGCCATCGTATGTGGTTGCGATACGCCCCGGCAATTCATTCTGTCCGGTTTTCAATCCTTGAAAGCGCTTTCCCCAGAACCTTGTCGCCCATTTGACATGGAACGGATGGGACTCAATTTAGGCGAAGCTGCTGCTACCCTTATTCTGAGCAAAAATCCTATCCAGAGAAATTCCTGGCGAATGGGGGATGGTTTCATCAGAAATGACGCTTTCCATATCAGCACCCCCTCCAAAACTGCAGATGGTCTGTATCTGTCCCTCCAAAGAACTTTGGAATCTTTCACAAAAGAGATTTCATCCGCTTGCAAACAGATAGACCTGAAAGAGCATCTGGCTTTCATCAATGCTCATGGCACAGCCACGCTTTTCAATGACCAGATGGAATCTGTTGCCATCGGAAGAGCAGGACTGTCAGATCTGCCCGCCAATGCCTACAAAAGTTTCTGGGGGCATACGATGGGAGCTGCCGGCATTCTCGAAACCATCATCAGCATGAAAGCAATTGATGATGATACGATTTTGGGAACCAGAGGTTTTTCTGAACTGGGAGTTTCCGGGAAAATGAATATCTGTGCTGAAAACCGACCGACAGACAAGAAAGGCTTCATCAAGATGTTGTCTGGATTCGGAGGTTGTAATGCTACAATATGGGCAGCCAAAAGTCCTAAAAGTGAAATGATCGCTTTATCACAGAAAGAACAGCAGGAATGTGAATTCACGACCACTCACACGATAAGGATTACGCCCGAAGAGGTGATATTGGACCAACGGAAACTTTGGGAAGGAAATCAAAATGCAAATGAGAAACTGGAGGAACAGGAAGGAAAGGAACATCATTCTCTCCTGACGACTCTCTACAAACAGATGACAGGCAACTATCCGAAATTCTACAAAATGGATGGGCTCAGCCGCCTGGGGTTTGTGGCTTCAGAAATCCTGTTGAATGCAGAAAAGGGAGAAACGGACAAGGAAAGGGCAATCATCTTTTTCAATCATTCCTCTTCCATCGCCTCTGACAGGAACTATAAGGAATCTATAAACGATAAAGACAATTATTTCCCAAGTCCTTCCATCTTCGTTTATACGTTGCCCAACATCGTAACGGGCGAGATTGCCATCAGGAATCACTTTCATGGTGAAACCTCCTTCTTCATCCTGCCCGATAAAGACGAAAGGTTGATGGAGGAAATCCTACAGGCTTCCTGTCGGGACGCTCAAAGCAAGAGTTTCCTGACAGGTTGGATTGATTATGAAGACGAAAGGCATTTCGAAGCGGATCTGAAGATCAAGAAAATGAGAAATTACAAATGAGAAATAAAATATTAAAATCATATAAATAAAATCGTATGGAAGAATTGATTAAAGAACTCAAGGAGGAAATCATAGAGGCATTAAACCTCGAGGAAATGACTCCTGAAGATATTGATGAGAACGATGCGCTCTTTGGAGACGGACTGGGACTGGACTCGATTGATGCGCTGGAACTCATCGTCTTGCTGGATAAAAAATATGGAATCAAATTGGCTAACCCTGCTGAAGGTAAGGCTATTTTCAAAAGTATTGCCACGATTGCAGACTATGTGAGCAAGAACAGAAAGAAATGAATATTGCTATCACAGGCGAAGGCATTATTTCTGCCATCGGCACCAATAAAGAGGAAGTGTTGCAGTCTCTGCTCGCCCATAAGTCGGGAATCAAAGAGATGCAATTTCTACAGTCGGTTCATCACGAACTGCCTGTAGGAGAGGTCGCTTTGTCTAATGAGCAAATGAAAAAACGGCTCGGCATTCCTGAAAGACAACTGATGAGCCGCACAGAACTCATGGGAATCCTTGCCATCCGGCAAGCCCTGGAGGATGCTGGAATCAACCTTTCTGCTGTCTCTGCTTCCAACAAGAAGATCGTCCTCGTTTCGGGAACGACGGTTGGCGGAATGGACCTTACTGAACAGAGTTTCAACCCTCTCTACGAGCAATTTCAGTCACAGCAGGAAACAAAGGTGGAAGAACTGGCTTTTCTCAACCACCACGATGGAGGCAACTGCACACAGAAGATTGCTGATTATTTCAGAAATGAATCGGCAACAGGACAAAGTGGATTTGATGAATTGACCACCATCTCTACAGCCTGTTCTTCTGCCGCCAACGCCATCATGTTGGGAGCCAAACTATTAGAAACCGGTGAAGCAGACCTCGTTGTTGCCGGAGGTTCAGAAGCTCTTTCCCGCTTCCATCTCAACGGTTTCAATTCCCTGATGATTCTCGACAAGAAGCGCTGCCGCCCGTTTGATGCAACCCGCGCAGGATTGAACTTGGGAGAAGGCGCTGCATTCGTTGTCTTGGAATCAGAATCTGCAGCCCGCCATCAGGGGAAAACGCCCCATGCTTACCTTACCGGTTATGGCAATGCCTGCGATGCATACCACCAGACCGCTTCGTCTGAGAATGGAGAAGGAGCTTTCTTGGCGATGAAAGAAGCCTTGAATATGGCACACATAGAACCGGAGGACATCCAATATGTAAATGCACATGGTACAGGAACTCCCAATAATGACCAGAGCGAATCCGAATCTCTCAAACGGTTATTTGGCAAAAAGATGCCTTGGATTTCAAGTACAAAATCATTTACCGGACATACTACCAGCGCCTCGGGAAGCATAGAGGCAATCATCTGTCTGCTTGCCATGCAGCATCATTTCATCCCAGCCAATCTCGGTTGGGAAAAACAGATGGAAAACGGTATTATTCCTTGCACAGGCATCGAAAACGTAAGGCTGGAAAATGTTCTCTGCAATTCCTTTGGATTTGGCGGAAATGACAGTTCGCTCATTTTTTCTACTCATCCGACAGAAGAGGAAGCAACACAGACAGAAAGGGAGCCTCAGCAGACTGCCAGCAACATCCGTATTCTTTCAACTGTAGAGATTAACTCAGAAGAGGATTTGTCCGACATCCGCAAATATGTAAAACCGATGGAAGCCAGGAGAATGGGCAAGATCATGAAAAGTTCATTACTCTCCTCTTTAGAGGCTTTGGAAAAAGCAGGAATAGCCACCCCGGATGCCATCATCACAGGCACTACTTATGGATGTTTGGAAAATAGTGAGAAATTGCTTGTCCAACTGAAAGAAGAAGGGGAAGAAATGCTCAAACCTACTTATTTCATGCAGAGTACCCACAACACCATAGGCAGCAATATTGCGATCAAGACCCATTGTCATGGTTACAACATCACCTATACGCAGGGCGAAGATTCTCTTGACTGGGCCATCCGTGATGCAAAAATGCTATTAGCAAGTGGAAAAGCCAAAACGGTTTTGGTGGGCAGCCATGATGAAAGCACCCCGCTATTAAACCAGTTAAGAACACTGAGTGGAGAAAAAGCCTTGCCTTCCATCCATTCTATAGCGATGGTATTATCATGTGGCGAGTAATATTTTTAGCTATCACGCAGAGCATGCTTTTAGCGGCAGGACAGGTATGTCTGAAGTTTGCCCTACAGAAAATGCATCCCTTCGGTTGGACAAGAGATTTCTGGCTAAGTCTCCTGCTCAACTGGCAGTTTGCCTGCTGTGGACTTTTCTTCGGCGCAGCCTCTCTCCTATGGATGTATATTGTAAAACATTTCCCGCTCAGCGTTGCTTACCCGATGGTGAGCATCACATACATCTTCGGAATGCTGGCAGCCATCCTGTTCTTTCATGAACAAGTATCTGTCTGGAAATGGTTAGGTATTGGGTTCATCATGATAGGTTGTTGCCTCATCGCAAAATGATGCCTCATCAGTATAGGTTCATCGCAAAATAGATTAAACGAATAATAGATATTCAAGATGAAAAAGTTATTGTTTTTAATCATGTTTATCAGCTTATGCCTTTCTTCCATCTCTGCCCAGCAGAAGGTGAACGAGGCACAAGTCAGGCAGCAGATAGGCGCTGTTGCTTCCCGCATGAAGTCGATGCAATGCGATTTCGTACAGACCAAGCATCTCAGAATGCTCAATGAGAAAATGGTTTCGCGGGGCAAGATGTATTACCAGCAGGGCAACAGACTCAGATGGGAATACACCTCTCCTTATGCTTATACATTTGTAATCAACGGATCCAAAGTTCTCATCCGGCAAAATAAGCGGAGCGATGTGATCAACGTGAACCAAAGCAAGATGTTCAAGGAAATAGCCCGCATCATGATGAATAGCGTTGTGGGAAATTGCCTCAACGACAAGAGGGATTTCAAAGTAGCACTTACCGGTTCTTCTTCTGAATACATCGCCACGCTCTATCCTCAACAGAAACAGATGAAAATGCTGTTTCAAAAAATCATACTCCACTTTCATAAAACAAGATCTGTGGTTACCCGGGTGGAACTCATAGAGAAAAAGGGAGACAGAACGATTATTGAACTGAAAAATATCAAGACCAATGCTGCCATCAATACGAAAGTTTTTCAAGTCAATTAGTCTTTGTGGACTCTTTTCTATGAGTCTTTTGGGACTCTTTTCCCTATTTCCCCTCCTACCCATTTCAGCCCAAGACATCGCAGACCAGCATCCTTTACCCGACAGTATCGGGAGCAAGATGAAATATAATGCGTCGATTGAGATGAAGAAAGGTTATCTGAGCGGAATTTGCATGCTGATAAGGGATAAGGACGGCTACAAGGGAAGCATTTTCAATGAATTTGGAATCTCTGTTCTCGACTTTACCTACCAGCCGGTCACAGGAAAAGTGAAACTGGAAAATGTCATCCAGTTGCTTGACAAATGGTACATCAAACGCCTGCTCAAGCAAGATCTCTCCCAGGTTATCAAAAACCTTCAAAATGGCATTTCCATATACGATAATAAAAAATACAAAATCCATTATCAATTCACGGAACTGAAAGAAACGATGGAGGATAAAGAGAATATGGAGGATAAAGAGGAATTGGAGGATTAAGTGGAATTGGAGGAAAAAGTGGATAAAAAACAAAAATAAACAGGACGATGCAACTGAAAAATCATCTTTATACAATTGTCGAAACAGACAAACAGGGAAACTTACAGCAGAAGGAAGCAGCAGGCTTGCAGCAGAAATGCCAAGAAGTTCTTTCGAGCAGAAGCAATACTTCCTTTCGTCTTCGCCTCAACCCAGAGCATTTCATCTATCAGGCTCATTTCCCTGGCGAACCTGTTACGCCGGGAGTCTGTATTCTACAAATCGGAAAGGAATTGTTAGCTGAACTTCTCCAGGAATCTTTGGAGATTACCCACGTCAAAAACGTGAAATTCCTCTCTGTTATTTCTCCTCTTAAAGAAAAGGAAATCTCTTATACCTTCAAGAAAATTGAAACTTCAGAAGATTCCCAAGAGGTTAAAGCACAAATCATCGTTGCTTCCGAGGAAGAGACAAAAGCTAAAATCTCTTTCACGTGCAGAAAAAAATGACAAATGAGAAATGACAAATGAGAAAAGACTTTTAAGAGCAAGAGGAATCTGCGTGATCATCCCTACTTTCAATAATGAGAAAACCATTGGGGAAGTAGTGAAGGAGACGCTCTGCTTTTGTGATGATGTCATTGTCGTCAATGATGGCTGTACAGACAGTACTGCTCAGATCATTGGGGAGATTGACAACATTACTGTTGTCGCTTATTCTCAAAACCGAGGTAAGGGCTACGCTCTCCAACAAGGTTTCAGAAAAGCCTTGTCCATGGGATTTGCCTACGCCATTACATTAGATGCGGATGGTCAGCATAAACCTGAAGATATTCCGCTCTTTCTGAAAGCCAATCAGGAACATCCGGGAGCTCTCATCATTGGAGCAAGACCACTCCAAGGTGTTGAACGTTCCAAGGGAAGTGATTTTGCCAATCAATTCTCCAACTTCTGGTTCTTCGTACAAACAGGCAAACGATTGGAAGATACTCAGACCGGTTATCGCCTCTACCCTCTGCACAAGCTCCACGGCTTATCCCTGCTCACCAACAGATACGAAGCCGAATTGGAACTCTTGGTTTTCGCCTCCTGGCACGGAACGGAGATTGTTTCCATCCCTATCCAGGTATATTATCCGCCACGCAAAGAACGGGTAAGCCATTTCCGACCAGGCATGGATTTCGCTCGCATCAGCCTCCTCAATACCCTATTGTGTGTGTTGGCAATTATCTATGGTCTGCCTTGCCGTCTTTACCGCAAGATGGCAACATTTCTGAGAACGGCTTATTCCCTGTTGTTCTTCCTCTTCTTTATGATGGTCATCATCACGCCCTTAGCCTGGCTCTACATCAAAATCGGAAGGATGACCGAAAAGAAACAGGTTCGGCTCCATGAACTGATCTATCATGCAGCCAGATTTGTGATGATTCATCACGGCATCCCCGGCACTAAATTCATCAGAAAAGTCGGCGGAATGATCATCAAGGGAAAAGAACCGGTAAGATTCGATTTTGATAAGCCCCGAATCATCATCTGCAACCACCAGTCGCATTTGGATCTGATGTGCCAACTGGTCTTTACACCCAAGATTGTGTTTCTGACAAACCAATGGGTTTGGAACAATCCTACTTATGGCTTCCTGATTCGTCATGCAGAATATCTTCCCGTAATAGAGGGTCTGGAACCGCTGATGCCGCAACTCCGTTCGCTGACAGATCGGGGCTACAGTATTGCCGTTTATCCCGAAGGAACCCGTTCCAAGGACTGTCGTATAGGCAGATTTCATCAGGGAGCATTCTATCTGTCGCAGGAACTCGGATTGGAAATATTGCCTATGTACCTTTATGGACCAGGCAAAATCCTCCCTAAGAAAACCTACCATCTGCGCAAGGGTATCTTCTATATCGAAGTGGGAAATCCGATAAGCAGGAAGGAATTGCAAGCCATGGGAGAATTGAGAAAACAAGCCTCCACATTGCGCAAACAATATAAGGAGAAATACGAAGATATCGCAAACGAAATAGAAAAAAGAGTCTGAATTGAAAAGAGTAATCATTATAGGAAGTGGACTGGGAGGTCTGTCATGTGGCGTGATTTTAGCCAAGAATGGTTATCACGTTACGCTGTTGGAGCAGTCGCAGCAAATAGGCGGTTGCTTGCAATGCTTCTATCGTCATGGGGCAAAGTTTGAAACCGGAATGCACTTTATCGGAAGTGCTGCAGAAGGTCAGACTCTGTCCAAACTGATGCGCTATCTGGAGATAGACAGGGATGTGCAACTTTCCCAACTGGATCCTTCCGGTTATGATGTGGTAGCCTTGGCTGGCAAGAAATACAAGTTTGCTAATGGCAGAGAGAATTTCATCCAGCAGATGACAGAATACTTTCCAGACCAGCATGAGAATCTCATCAGATATTACAATCTGGTGGAAAAAATCGCCCAGGCTTCTTCCCTGCACGCTCTGAAAGATGCAGAATCAGATTCCGTCATCAACACAGAATACCAGCTGCGCTCCATCAACGAGGTAATTGACGAACTGATTACCGACCCTACCCTGGCGAAAGTACTGGTGGGCAATCTCCCCCTCTATGCAGCAGAGAAAGACAAGACTCCCTTCTCTACCCATGCCTTCATCATGGATTTCTACAACCAGAGTGCTTACCGCATAAAGGGAGGAAGCGATTCTGTTGCCCAAGCACTTGCCAATACGCTCCAGAGATACGGAGGAGAAATACTTACTCTCCATCAGGCAAGACACATCGTCTGCGACGACAAACAGGCAACGGGAATAGAGGTCTGGAACAAAAAGGAAAAGAAAACCGTATTCTTCCCTTGCGACTACGTGATTTCAGATGCGCACCCCAAACGCACCTTAGAAATGCTCGACACCAAACTGATACGGCCTGCCTACAGAAACCGCATCAACAGCATTCCCCAAACAGTAGGCTGCTTCTCTGTTTTCCTGCGGTTCAAGGAACATGAAGTGCCCTACCTCAACTACAATTACTATGGTTATCAGGGCAATACGCCATGGAATTGTGAAAATTACTCGGAAGCATCCTGGCCCAAAGGATTTCTGTACATGCATTTCTGTACAGACTCCACCCCAACAACCTACGCTTCATCAGGAGTTATTCTCTCCTATATGAAAATGGAAGAAGTGGCCCGCTGGAAAGGTTCTTCCGTAGGAAAGAGAGGAGAGGAATATGAAACTTTCAAGCGCCAGAAAGCAGAAAAACTGCTGGACGTACTGGAAACTCATTTCCCTGGACTCAGAGATCATATTGCGGAATACTATACTGCCACCCCACTCACCTATCTCGACTATACGGGAACAGAGGACGGAGCCATGTATGGTATTGCCAAAGACATCACGAAGGGAGCTGCATACAGGGTGCCCCAACGCACCAAAGTGCCTAATGTATTTCAGACAGGACAAAACATCAACTCCCACGGAATGTTGGGAGTCCTGGTAGGAACCATCGTAACTTGCTCGGAGTTTCTGACTGCCAGGACCATTTACGAACAGATTAAAAAATGTAACGAATGAAGACGGCTATCATCATAGGAGGAGGTTTGGGAGGACTGTTTACTGGAGCCATCCTTGCCAAGGAAGGCTTACGGGTTACTGTGCTCGAAAAGAACGCTACGGCTGGTGGTGGACTCCAGAGTTTCCATCGCTTCGGTGAATCCTTTGATACAGGAATGCACGTCATAGGCGGAATGCAACCTGGCGGAAACATCTACCGCATCTGCGAATACTTGGGCATCCTGGACCAGGTGAAAATCAAAGATGTAGATGCAGACTGTACAGACTGTCTTTACTTTGCAGAAGACCAGCAGACCTATCAGCTCCAGAAAGGAAAAGAAGGTTTCATCAACTCATTATCCGCTTATTTCCCGGAAGAACGGGAAAATCTGCAACGCTATGTAGATGCCATATTTGCCATTAGCGACTCCATCGACCTGTTTCATCTCCGTCCTACGACCGATTTCCTTCAGGTTCATACCGATGATTTTCTGATGGCGGCAGATGCTTTTGTTGCAAAATATATTCAGAATCCCAAGCTCCGGAGCATCGTTTCCTACATGAATCCGCTTTATGGAGGCCGCCAGGACGAGACTCCAGCCTTTGTCCACGCCATCATCTCCACTCTCTACATCCAAGGCACCAGCCGGTTTGTGGGAGGAAGTCAACATTTTGCCCAACTGCTTGTTTCTGTAATCGAACAGGCTGGAGGAAAGGTGCTCACCCATACAGAAGTAGAATGGGTGGAAGTCAACAACCGTCATGTGGAGTACGTAAGAACCCGACAGGGAGAAATCTTTCAGGGCGACTACTTCATCTCAGCCATTCACCCTTGCACCCTCTTGAAACGGATGCCCGAAAAAGCTTTCCCCAAGGCTTATAGAGAGCGCCTGAATCAGATTCCAAATTCCTATTCAGCGTTTTCCGTCTATATCAAACTGAAGCCCGACTGTTTCCCATACATCAATCATTCGGAATATTACATGACCCGATACGATGAAATATGGAAATTCGGCGAGCAGCACGACACCTGGCCTTTAGGCTTCCTTTTGATGACTCCGCCAGACGAGAACCAGGGCAAATACAGTTCAAAAGTCCTCATCACCGCACCTATGCTCTATGATGAAGTAAAGAAATGGGAACAGACCACCGTGGGGCATCGGGGCGAGGAATACGAAACTTGGAAAGCCCAGAAAGCACAACAGCTCCTCTCTCATATCGAGGAAATTCACCCGGGGTTCGGAGCATGTATCGACAGAATCATCACGGCTTCTCCATTGACCATTCGCGACTTTTATGGAGTGAAAGACGGAGCGCTGAGCGGATTCAGCAAGGACTATAAAAACATCGCATTATCGCAGGTTCCCGTGGTTACCAAGGTGGATAACCTGTTGCTGACAGGTCAGAACAACAACCTTCATGGTTTCTGCGGCGTTCCCCTGACGGCAATCAATACCGCCGAGGCTATTTTAGGAAGAAATTCCATACTCCATAAAATAAATGAAATCGGAAAGAATGAGAATTAAACCGATGAAGCAAAGACTGATGATCATAATAGGGTTCGTCCTCCTATGTCTCCAGATACTGAAGGCACAGGAGAAAGTCAACATCTGGCAAGGCACAGCATGCAGAAAGAATGTGGAAATGACTGCATATCTGGCAAAAGGTGGCAGCAAGATGGCTGTCATCGTATGTCCTGGAGGAAGTTACCTCTGGCACGATATGAATGGCGAAGGACACGAAGTGGGCAAATGGTTGCAGAACAACGGAATCTCTGCATTCGTGCTCCATTACCGTACTGCCGGATTCATGGCCTTCTTCCTGCATTACCGCCATCTGTTCAGAGGAGTCCGATACCCTGATGCTTTGGACGACCTGACCCAAGCCACCTTATATATTAAGGAACACGCAAGGGAATACGGAGTCTGCTCCGACAGCATTGGAGCGATGGGCTTTTCTGCAGGCGGTCATCTTGTACTGTCGGGAGTTACCCTGCGTCAACTCCCCCTAACATTTGTAGCCCCCATCTATCCGGTCGTTACCATGAACGGAAAATACGTTCACAAGCGGTCGCGCAGAGCCTTGTTGGGCGACAACCGCAAAAACAACAGACTGCTTCGAGACTCCCTGTCTGTTGAGCGCCATATTTCAGCCAGTTGTCCACCCGTGTTTCTGGTAAACTGCAAGGATGATCCTATCGTAAAATACCAGAACTCAGAATTGCTCGATTCCGCCCTGACGGTCCATCACATTCCCCATCAATACATCCAATACAAGACGGGAGGACATGGATTTGGAGCCTCCGACACAAAGGGTTCGCCCGAATGTCGGCAATGGAAGAAAGAGTTTTTAGTTTGGATCAGAAAACTTCAGACCCAATAATTACAGCATTAGACTTTTCCAGATTCAAGGATTCCAAGAATGAAAAAATCAAGGATTCCAAGAATGAAAGAACAAAAAAGATTCCAATATGAACATAACAGATTTTGACGATATTCGCCCATACAATCCCGATGAATTTCTTGAGGCCATGCAGCGCATCGCCCACAGTTCATCGTTTCCGATTCTTTCTGCATACGTCTATCCGGAAGAATCGGTCAAGGAAATCCGTCAACGCATAGCCAACTACCAGACGGTTAGGGAATTTCAACAGGACACGATGAGTAAAGTCAACCAGCAGGTGATAGAAAACAGCATCACGGAATTTTCCTGCTCAGGACTCGACAAGCTGAGTCCTGAAGGGCATTATCTCTATGTTTCCAACCACCGTGACATCATGTTAGACTCCAGTCTTCTCCAATATTTCCTGCTCAATCACGGCTTCGACACCACAGAGATTACCTTTGGTGCCAATCTGATGTCCAACCAGTTGATTATCGATATTGGCAAATGCAACAAGATGTTTAAGGTAGAACGCCCGGGCGGAAGTCTGAAGGAATTCTATCGCTGTTCCAGACACCTGTCCGATTACATCCGCTTCGTGATTCAGGAGAAAGGACAGTCCATCTGGATAGCCCAGCGCAACGGCAGGACCAAGGATGGAAACGACACGACAGACCAGGGCATCATCAAGATGTTCTGCATGTCTTGCCCGGATGATAAAATCAAGGCAATAGACCAGTTGCACATCGTACCTGTAGCCGTTTCCTACGAATGGGAATCATGCGATATTCTGAAAACGCTCGAACTCTACGAAAGCCAGTTTGCCAAATACACCAAAAAACCGGGCGAAGATCTGAACAGTATTCTGACGGGAATCTCCCAACCCAAAGGTAGGGTACACATAGAAATCTGCGAACCGATTTCACGCATGGAACTGATGAAACTGGAACAGCTTACGAGCAACGAATATCACAAGGCAGTAGCCCGTCTGCTGGACGAGCGCATCAACAAGGCCTATCGCCTGTATCCCAACAATTACATCGCTTACGACCTGCGGTATGGCACCAGAAAATACCAGGATTTCTATACCCCGCAACAGAAGGAAGAATTCTTGGCACACGTCAGAGAATTGGAACATTATGATACTTGCGACATCGAAATGCTGAAAGATATTTATTTAGGCATTTACGCCAACCCTGTAAACAACAAGTAAGCAGAAGTAGAAGAAACAATAAGTAAGAAGCAGAAAAAATAAGAAATAAGAAAATGACAGAACTGATTCTGAAAATATACGATTATCTCAAGACGCATCGGCTGAGTGGCATCTGCTCATCCGTAGCTATCACGCTCATACTCCTCCTGGCAGTTACCAGACTGAACTACAAGGAAGATATTGCCGACTTTCTTCCGATAGACAGCGAGCACCAGAATGCCATGAAGGTCTATCAGAACATTTCGGGAGCCAGCAAGATTTTCGCCATCTTCCAATACAGGAATGCTGCGCAATCTGATGATTCGGAAATACTGACCCATACCATAGACGCTTTCGTAGAGAATGTGGAGAAAACAGACTCTGCCCACGTCATCAGAAACCTGATGGCACAAGTGGATTTGGAAAAGATGAACCAGATAACAGATTTCGTCTATCAGAACATTCCTTATTTCCTGACAGATGCAGACTATCGGAGAATGGACAGTCTGCTCAGTCAGCCTGATTACATTCCCCACCAGCTGAAAGCAGACAAACAAATGCTCCTCTTCCCTACCGGCGGCATTCTGTCTGACAACATTCAGCGCGACCCGCTGAACCTCTTCACTCCCATCCTGCAGAAATTGCAGCATTCCGAATCCAGTCTGAAATATGAAATGTACGATGGCTATATCTTCTCTCCCGACATGAAGAAGGCCATTGTGATGATGGATTCTCCCTACGGGGCAAGCGAGACTGAAAACAATGCCCGCCTTACCCAAATGCTAAAAGACTGTGCCCGGGAAGCCAGCCAGTCGCAGCCGAATATAGAAATCCACATCATAGGCGGACCCGTTATTGCCGTCACCAATGCCCATCAGATCAAAACCGACAGCATTCTTTCTGTAAGTATTGCCGTTGTACTGATTCTTGCCCTGCTCTTCTTCTCCTTCAGAAGCAGGAGAAACCTTTTGCTCATAGCCCTTTCCATCGGATGGGGCTGGCTCTTTGCCATCGGCGGGTTAGCTCTCTTCCACAATCAGGTTTCGGTCATCGTCATCGGCATTTCATCTATCATCTTGGGTATTGCAGTCAACTACCCTCTTCATTTCATCGCCCACCTTGCTCATACACCCGACAAGCGGAAGGCGCTGAAAGAAATCGTCATGCCCCTCCTGGTGGGCAACGTGACTACGGTAGGTGCTTTCCTGGCATTAGTTCCACTAAAATCCGTGGCCTTAAGAGACCTGGGACTGTTCAGTTCTCTCCTGCTCGTCGGCACCATCGTATTCGTGCTCATCTATCTTCCCCATCTTTCTAAGACAACCGGGGAGGCAAAGCATACATTCCTTGACAAGTGGAGCAACATCTCGCTCGAAAAGAAACCGATCTTCGTTACCATTGTGCTCATCCTGACCATCATCTTCGGATATTTCAGTCTGCAGACGGAGTTTGACACCAACATGGCACACATTAATTATATGACTCCGGAACAGAAGGCAGACATGGAATATTTCGCCAAAATGATGAAACAGGAAGACGGAATCCAGAAAGTCTATGCCCTGTCTTCCGACTCCACTTTGGACGGAGCACTCGACAAAAGCCTCTCCTTGCAGGGAACTCTGCAGGAACTTTCCGACCAGAAGACTATACAGGACTACTCCTCCTGCAACCAGTTTATCACATCGAAGAAAGAACAAGCACGGCGCCTGCAACTCTGGCAGAAATTCCTCGATAAACACCAGCATCTCCTCACTTCCGGCATCAAACCTTATATGACAGAAGAAGGATTTGCCGATGGTTGTTTCGCAGATTTCGAGCGCATTCTCCACCAGGATTACCAGCCGCAGGACATTCAGCATTTCAAACCTCTGCTGCAATCCGCATTTGCCTCCAACATCAGTACCGACAGTCTCAACGGCAAATACCACGTCATCAACATCCTCTCTGCCAAAGAAAAGGATGTAAAGAAGGTGGAGGATTGTCTGCAAACACAACATAGCTTCAGTTTTGATGTGAAGAGCATGAACAGCGCCATTGCCAACCATCTGTCAGACGATTTCAACTACATCGGATTTGCCTGCGGATTCATCGTGTTCTTCTTCCTCTGGTTGTCTATGGGAAGTATCGAGTTAGCAGTCCTCTCGTTCATCCCGATGGCTATCAGTTGGCTGTGGATATTGGGACTGATGGCCATCTTCCACATGCAGTTCAACATCGTGAACATCATCCTCGCCACCTTCATCTTCGGTCAGGGCGACGACTACACCATCTTCATGACAGAGGGAGCCATGTACGAATATGCTTACCGGCGCAAGATGCTTGCCTCCTACAAGCATTCCATCATCATTTCAGCCCTCATCATGTTTATCGGCATCGGCACGCTGATAGTAGCTCGCCATCCGGCACTCCGCTCTTTGGCAGAAGTCACCATCGCAGGCATGTTCTCCGTGGTTCTGATGGCCTATATTTTCCCGCCGCTTATCTTCAACTGGCTGGTGAAGCACAAGGGAGAATACCGGGTTCGCCCCCTTTCCTTACAGATGCTTTTCCGCCGCAGGAAAGAGGAAGTTGCCTATTATCACGACCTGGTTCTCGACCGCTACCGCTACAAGGGTGTGGAAGTTTTCAGCACCGTCAAGCGAAATCTCAGGCGCAACCATGATTATCAGGCGTGGATGGAACAACAGGATACTTCCCTGCCAGTCATCATCCCGTCTGCCGGCTATGGAGAGAAAGCGCTCCTCTTTGCCCTGCTCCACCCGGAAACAAAAGTGATTGCCGTAGAAGCAGATCCTGACAAATGCAGACTGATGAAATTCAGCATGGAAGGGATTGTTGAAAATGTAGAAATCATCAACCAAGCTGAAATCAGCCGCCAAATGTGATTATGAATAAAAATCAAGATCTCATGAATGAGATTTAAAATTATCATGAATGAGATTTAAGATGAACTAAAATCAATATGTATAAAAATGAAAATCAATATGAAAGAGAATATTAGAAAAATCCTGGAAGAAGCCCTACCACTGGTAGATTTAGATTCAGATTTCCTGTTCAATGAACTGGATTCCTTAGGCATTACCACCATCCTGATGCTCCTTTCAGACGAATACCAGATAAAACTGGAATCATCAGACGTAACACCTCGGAATTTCCGCAACTTAGACAGCCTTGTGGCAATGGTAGAAAAGAAAAAACAGGCAGGCGTATGAAGACATCAGAGGACTATATGCTGACATCAGAAGATCATCTGTTGACTTTAGAGGACTATCTGGAGAAAGATGCAGCATTATTTCCCGACAAGGTGGCAATTATCTGTGGAGAAGAATCATGCACTTATCGGCAACTGTGGAACCGCGTAACCGATACAGCCGATTCGTTTCATAGCAAGGGACAGGCGATTCCTTTCGTTGCTTCCCCTACGATAGAAAGCCTCGTAACATATTTTGCCATTCATCGCTCAGGAAACGTGGCAGTTCCGCAGGAACAGGAATCGCAGTTTTCTGAAGAAATGAACAAGACAGAAGAAGCCGCCATTCCCGCAGGAATAGCCGACATACTTTTCACGACAGGCACAACCGGCAAGTCGAAGGGAGTGATGATTTCCCATTCCACCATCATCGCCAATGCTGAAAATCTGATAGAAGCACAAGGCTATCATCACGACCTGACCTTCATCATCAATGGTCCTCTCAGCCACATCGGAAGTCTCTCCAAGGTCTATCCCATCATCCTCGTAGGCGGCACCCTGCACATCATCGACGGGATGAAAGACATCAACCGTTTCTTTCAGGCAATGGATTCCCCTACTGAAGGAAAGTTTGCCACATTCCTGGTTCCGGCAAGCATCCGGATGCTGTTGACATTTGCTTCCGACCGCCTTGCCCTGTATGCAGATAGAATAGAATTCATCGAAACAGGCGCAGCTCCTATCTCTCAGAACGATATGGAGAAGCTTTGCTTTATCCTGCCCCAGAGCCGCCTTTACAATACGTATGCTTCCACCGAGACGGGCATCATCTCCACCTATGATTTCCAGCACGGCGAATGCTTGGCTGGCTGTGTAGGCAAACCGATGAAGCATGCAGGTTTCATCATCGGCGAAGACGGGAAAATCGGCTGTAAAGGAAAAACGCTCATGAGCGGTTATTATGGTGATGAAGCCCTGACCCGCTCTATCATGAAAGAAGGAGTCATCTACACATCCGACCGGGGAACAGTTGACGAACAAGGACGTTTGAGGCTCAAGGGACGGGATGGCGACATCATCAATGTGGGCGGTTATAAGGTAGCACCAGATGAAGTAGAAGATGCCGCTCTCAGCCTTCCGTTTATCAAGGACTGCATCTGCATTCCTGCCAACCATCGGGTTTTGGGTACCATTCTGAAACTATTAGTTGTGCTCGACAGGGATCATCCATTCAACAAACGGGAGATAGCCTTAGCACTTCGCGACAAGCTCGAACCCTATAAAATCCCTACCCAATATGAGCAAGTAGAAAGCATCCAGCGCACCTTCAACGGGAAAATAAACCGGAAGGCATATCTTTCAGAAAAGTAGGTATGACTGCTCGTCAAATCATAAAAAAGCAATTAAAGTCGTAAAAAAATAGACAATTCGCTTGGTGTTCTCAAAAAAATACATTAATTTTGCCACCATAAAATATAACATAACCAATATTATTAGACTATGATGACAATCGAAGAATACAGAGCAGCCATCTTTCAAGCACTGCTCGATGCAAAGAACGAGGACGGAACTCAGCTTCTCAGCGAAAAGGAAGCCAGAGAAGCCCTCAACGGCTTTACCGACGATGAGTTGCAAGATGGAATCCTATGGAATTCACCGGAGGATGTGGCTAACATCATATTGGAAGGATAAGAATACTTCAAAATATTCAGTCAAGAAGCGTATCATGGAATTCATGATATGCTTCTTTCATTTTATACGCTTTATTTTAATAGCTGCAAACGCAATAGAATTGTAGGAAGAAACGTCCTATTTTCCATTTCTTTTAAAAATGAAATAAAAAAATATATAATGCGCAACATTTCTTTGCGTAATTCAATAATTATTTGTAAATTTGCAGCCGCTAAGTCAAAATTATGCTCCATTCAGAGCGATTTGCCCCTCGGATGAGGGCTTTTGACCAGTCATAGAAAAATATTACCGGTAAAAAAGATACATTTAAGATAATGAAGATAGAAAACGAAATCATCAGCTCAGTAATCGCTGCGGTGAAAGAGCTTTATGGTCAGGACGTGCCAGAGAAAATGGTAGCCCTGCAGAAGACCAAGAGTAATTTCGAAGGTAACCTTACCCTCGTCGTATTCCCATTCCTCAAAATGTCGAAGAAAAAGCCAGAGGATACAGCACAGGAAATCGGCGAATACCTGAAGAAAAACTGCGCTAACGTTATCGCAGACTTCAACGTGGTTAAGGGTTTCCTCAACCTTTCTATCGCTCCTGCCGCTTGGGTAGGACTCTTGAATACCATCAACGCTGACCCTAAGTTTGGTGAGAAGCCAGTTACTGAGAACAGTCCGCTCGTCATGATCGAGTACTCTTCTCCTAACACCAACAAGCCTCTCCACCTCGGTCACGTGCGCAACAACCTCCTCGGCTGGTCTCTGGCCCAGATTATGGAGGCTAACGGCAACAAGGTAATCAAGACAAACATCGTTAACGACCGTGGTATCCACATCTGTAAGTCTATGCTCGCCTGGCTCAAGTGGGGCAATGGCGAAACTCCTGAAACTTCCGGCAAGAAGGGCGACCACCTCATCGGCGACTACTATGTAGCCTTCGACAAGCACTATCGTGAGGAAATCGCAGAGCTCAAGGCTCAGTACATGAAGGAGGGCATGGACGAGGAAGCTGCCACAGAGAAAGCAAAGGCAGAGGCTCCATTGATCAAGGAGGCTCACGAAATGCTCGTGAAGTGGGAGAACAACGACCCTGAGGTTCGCGCTCTCTGGGAGAAGATGAACAGCTGGGTTTACGCTGGCTTCGACGAGACTTACAAGATGATGGGTGTAGGTTTCGACAAGATATATTATGAGTCAAATACTTACCTCGAGGGTAAGAAGAAGGTAGAAGAAGGATTGGAGAAGGGTCTCTTCTTCCGCAAGGATGATAACTCTGTTTGGGCTGACCTCACCAACGAGGGTCTCGACCAGAAACTCCTGCTCCGTTCAGACGGCACCTCTGTTTATATGACTCAGGACATCGGTACTGCCGACCTCCGTTTCAAGGACTTCCCTATCGACAAGATGATCTACGTAGTAGGTAATGAGCAGAACTACCACTTCCAGGTACTCTCTATCCTGCTCGACCGCCTCGGCTTCAAGTGGGGTAAGGACTTGGTTCACTTCTCTTACGGTATGGTAGAGTTGCCTAATGGTAAGATGAAGAGCCGCGAAGGAACCGTAGTAGATGCCGATGACCTGATGGCAGAGATGATCAAGGACGCTCGCCAGACAAGCGATGAATTAGGCAAGTTCAAGGACATGAGCGAGGAAGAGCGTCAGGAGATTTCACGCATCGTGGGTCTCGGAGCATTGAAGTACTTCATCCTCAAGGTAGATGCCCGCAAGAATATGCTCTTCAATCCAGAAGAGAGTATCGACTTCAACGGCAACACAGGTCCTTTCATCCAATATACCTACGCTCGTATCCGCAGCATCATGCGCAAGGCTGCTGCCGAGGGCATCGAAATTCCTGCAGAGTTGGGCGCTGATGCACCTATCAACGAGAAGGAGATCGACCTCATCCAGAAGATGAACGACTTCGCTGTAGCCGTAGCCGATGCAGGCAACAACTACAACCCTGGAGGTATTGCCAACTACTGCTACGAGTTGACCAAGGAGTTCAACCAGTTCTATCACGACTACAGCATCCTGAATGCTGAGA
>ERZ1035025.485-NODE-485-length-26694-cov-30.234318_pt1 | contig 26694 bp, 20 predicted proteins | sample MGYA00520619_ERZ1035025 | MGnify/ENA primary metagenome ERZ1035025 (study PRJEB33766, sample SAMN09781742) | gut metagenome | biome: gut microbiome | host: Homo sapiens | place: Madagascar | study: EMG produced TPA metagenomics assembly of the PRJNA485056 data...
CGTGGATACGTGTTTAATCAAAGGTTTTGAAAATGTAGTGAAGTTTGATTATTTGAAAAACGACAAAGAACCCGTTTTTAAATACAAAGGCAAACAAAATAATACCGTTTCAGGCATTTGTGCTATGGAAAAGAAAAAACTAATGGTTGTGATGAATCCTCCTTACAAAAAGCACAAAGGCAGAGAAAATAATTTGGCAATTGAATTTTTTAATAAGGTTTTAAAACTAGAACCAGACGTGATTGTTTTTTATTATATGACAGAGAGTTTTTTGCGCGATGAAATTGAGAATTATATTGATTCGGGTTATAAAATTGTCTCGCATATTTTTTCCAATGCCAAAACCACTTTTCAACTTTCACAATGGCCGATTTCACAAATTATTTTTGATAAAGAAAAAGGTAAGAGAATCAATCGCAAAGCCATTCCTGCGGAGCGCTATGAATTTGATCCAAAAACAGATAAACTCAAATTTGTAAAAAAATACGTTTATGACAATTACCGCCCGAATTTAATTCGTGAAATTGATAAGGAAATCCGCAAGAATAAAAGCGGTTTTGTTTTGGGCACGGTGAGTTATTTAGAAGATGTGATTAATTTAACCAACAAAGAATCCAAAAAGAAAGCCTCTAATAAAAAAAGCACATTGTGTCCGATAACCACTTACAATTTAAAATATTGCTTACTTTCAAAAGGTATTAATTTTAATACGCATCACGAATATTTTGAGCGCAATCGCCACGTTTACCGTGGAAAAATAAAGGATATTTCGCCAGAATTATTTAACGATTCCATTGCCTTTTCTTTGTTTTATTTGCGAATGGCATTTACCAATAAAGGACGGCAAAATTTTATAATGCCATTTACGTCTGAACAATTAGGTTGTCGCAAAAATGATTTGAATGTTTTATTCTCTGATGAAAATAGCGGAATATTAATTAACGAACCACCTTTTGATTTTAGAATTTTTTTACAACAATTTGAATTTTCAACCGAAGCGAAAAATATTTTTTCAGCGGCTTTAAAAATATTTCATTTTTATCATCAAAACAAATGGTATGAAAATAAAGACTGGAATGATTCTTTTTATGATATTACCAACGCCATTATGGGCAAAGAAAATGTTGTTTTTAAAAATTTTGAAACGGAAAACGACTCCCGAATTACCAAAACAAAAACCACCAAAGGCACGCGTGGTTTTGGGCGCAATACGATTAAATATGTGGTCGGCAGTGAATATTTGCCGATTTTTGAAAACTTTTTTAATGCCCGCGACATTTTGGCAAAAAAAATCAATCGCCAATTAGTAGAATCGGGTTTGTTGCTTTGGGAACGGGAAAATATTTATTAAAAAAACGATTTTCCACGGTAAACCTTAAAAAATTTTCAAAAAAACAAAAAGTTTACCGTGGAAAATTGCCAAAAATCACCACCGCTTTTTGCCGTTGGTTGGCAAAATTTTGTTTAATTCGGCGGCAATGGCTTCTCTGGCGCGGAAAATGCGCGAGCGCACTGTGCCTATTGGCACATTCATTTTTTTGGCAATGTCTTCATACGCCAAGCCTTCAAACTCCCGCAATTCAATGGCTGTTCGCAATTCATCAGATAATCGGTTTAAGGCTTTTTGCACGCTTTGGGCAATTTCTTGTGAAATTAAAAGCGCCTCGGGGCTTTGATAATCCGCCACAAAAGCGGTTGGGTGTTCGCTTTCAAACACTTCTGATTCCAAGGGCAAATCAATTGTGCCGTGGCGTTTTTTGCGGCGCGTTATCAAATGATTTTTGGCGGTGTTGGCGGCAATTTTGTAGAGCCATGTATAAAAAGCGCTTTTGCCTTGAAATTGACCAATGGCGCGGTAGGCTTTGATAAAACTTTCTTGGCTTAAATCTTCAACTTCGGCAGAATCGGCAATAAATCGCCCAATCAAACGGCGCACTTTGGGTTGGTATTTTTTCACCAACAAATTGAAGGCTTCGCAGTCGCCTTGTTGTGTGCGGCGCACCAAATCCAAATCGGAAGAATTTGTCGGCATAAAAGCAAAAAAATATTTGAAAACTGCGAAGTATACGGCAAATGCAGGCGGGCTTTGTTATAGTTGCGTTTTTCTTGTCAGAAAGCAAAATTATGCAAACCTTTGATGTGTTAATTATCGGTAGCGGCTTGGCAGGACAATCGGCGGCATTGCGGCTTGCCAAACATTTTAAAGTGGCTATGGTTGCCAAACGCGGTTTGGAAGAAACCGCATCCTCGCGCGCGCAAGGCGGCATTGCCGCCGTTTTGGATGACCACGATTCCATTGAAGCACACATCAAAGATACCTTTATTGCGGGCGCACAATTAAACGACCCCAAAGCCACGCGCTTTGTGGTGGAAAACGGCAAGCGCGCCATTGAATGGCTCATTGACCAAGGTGTGCCTTTTACCAAAGATTCTTCGGGCTACCATTTAACGCGTGAAGGCGGCCATTCCGCGCGGCGCATTATTCACGTGGCGGATGCCACCGGGCGCGCCGTGCAAGAAACTTTAACCCGCAAAGTCAAAGAAAATCCCAACATTACGATTTTTGAAAACCACATTGCGGTGGATATTATCACCAGCGAAAAATTGGGCGAAAAACCAGACGGCTCGCTTTTGCATAATCGTTGCCACGGCGCTTATATTTTTAATCCCCAAAATGGTGCGGTTTTAACCATTTCTTCGCGCTGGACGCTTTTGGCAACGGGCGGCTCCGGGCGCGTTTATCTTTATACCACCAGCCCTGAGACCTCCACTGGCGATGGCATTGCCATGGCGTATCGCGCCGGTTGCCGCATTGCGAATATGGAATTTATACAATTTCACCCAACCTGTTTGTATCACCCGCATGGCAAATCTTTTTTAATATCAGAAGCCGTGCGCGGCGAAGGTGGATTGTTAAAACTGCCCGATGGCACGCGTTTTATGCCCGAACACGATGAACGCGCCGAGTTGGCGCCGCGCGATATTGTGGCGCGCGCCATTGACTTTGAAATGAAAAAACGCGGCATTCCATGTGTTTATTTGGATATCGCTTACAAAGGCAGAGCGTTTATTGAAGAACATTTTCCAAACATTTACAAAACCTGCAAAGATTTGGGCATTGATATTGCCAAAGAACCTATTCCCGTGGTGCCGGCAGCGCACTACACTTGCGGCGGCGTGGTCAGCGACTTAAACGGCAGAACCGATGTTGCTGGGCTTTATGTTGCGGGCGAAGCTTCTTGCACCGGTTTGCACGGCGCCAATCGTTTGGCATCCAATTCTTTGTTGGAATGTATTGTTTTTTCAGAAGCGGCTGCCCGCGATATGATTGAACACCAAGATTTGCCCGTTTTGCGCCACGATTTGCCCGAATGGGATGAAAGCCAAGTGACCGATTCCGATGAAGAAGTAGTGATTTCACACAACTGGGAAGAATTGCGCCGCACAATGTGGGATTACGTTGGCATTGTGCGCACCACCAAACGCTTGATGCGCGCGCGCAACCGCATTGCACTTTTGAATGCGGAAATTCATGATTTTTACAGCAACTTCCGCATTTCTTACAATTTGTTAGAATTGCGCAATTTGGCGGTAACTGCGGATTTAATCATTCAATGCGCCTTGCAACGAAATGAGAGCCGCGGTTTGCATTATTCCAAAGATTTTCCCAACACCTTGCCGCGCGCACGCAACACGGTGTTGCGCAAAAAATATTTTTCCGCACAAGATTTGTGGCATCACGAAAATAATGAAGCTGAAAAATCGTGATTTTCCACGGTCAACGCTGATTTTTTTTTGAAAAATGCACCATTTTGCGCAAATTGTTGGCGAAAAAAATGTTTTAAAAGGCGATTTGTCGCCGTTTTTAAACGACCAACGCAATCGCTTTTTAGGCAAAACCTGCGCCGTTTTGGCGCCAGAAAATCCACAAGATTTGGCAAAGTTAATGGCATATTGCTATGAAAACAACATTGCGATGGTGCCGCAAGGCGGCAACACCAGCTTGTGCGGCGCGGCAACGCCCGATGAATCGGGCAAAGCCGTTTTGATTCTTTTAAAAAATTTAAACAAAATCAAAAGCGTAAACCCGCTTAACTTTTCAATGGAAATTGAAGCGGGCGCCACGTTATTACAAGCGCAAAACGCGGCGGCAGAAAAAAATCGGCTTTTTCCATTGTCTTTGGCAAGTGAAGGTTCGTGCCAAATTGGCGGCAATTTGGCAACCAATGCGGGCGGCGTGCACGTATTGAATTACGGCACCATGCGCGATTTAACCTTGGGGTTAGAAGTCGTCTTGCCAAATGGTAAGTTGTTGAATTTAAACAAAAATTTAAGAAAAAACAACGTGGGTTACGATTTAAAATCGCTTTTTTTGGGTTCAGAAGGCACTTTGGGAATAATCACCGCGGCAAGCTTGCGGCTTTTTGCGCGCCCCGCTGATGTTGCAACCTTGTGGATTGCCACATCCAATTTTGAAGCCGTTTTGCCGATTTTTTGCCGCGCCCGTGAAAATTTTGGCGCACGTTTGAGCGCCTTTGAAGTGATGAATTGGAGCGCCTTGCAAAAGGTTGCCGCGCACATTCCCAACGCCAAAATTCCCTTTAATGCGCCGTGGCAAATCATCTTAAACATTGATATTTTTGAAAAAAATTCGGCGTTGACCGTGGAAAACATTGAAAATTGGGCATTGTCTTTAAACGAAGCGCGAATTGTTATCGCGCAAAGTCAAAAAGAAGCTCAAAATTTGTGGCGCTTGCGGGAAAATATTTCACAAGCGCAACGCCAAATGGGTTTGAGCGCAAAACACGATATTGCGCTGCCAATAGACCAAATTCCCGATTTTTTAAAATCCGCTGAATCAAAATTACGCCAAACCTTTTCGCAAGTTGATTGTGTGATTTTTGGACATATTGGCGATGGCAATTTGCACTACAACCTTTTTTTGCCCGATTTAAAAAACCAAGAATCCAGCGCCAACGCCATTGTTTATGGCGAAGTGTTAAAACGCGGCGGCTCAATTTCTGCCGAACACGGCATTGGTGTTTTGAAAAAAAATCTTTTAAAAACCACGCAAAGCCCGATGGAGCGCCATTTGATGTTGCAAATCAAAAAACTTTTTGACCCCAAAAATTTAATGAATCCGGGAAAGATTTTTTAAAATGCCAACACTTGATTCCGAAAATTTGCGCGCACTTGAATTGCAAAAAAATGGCGATTTTGAATTGGCAAAAAAAATTTTGGAATCGCTTGTTTTAAACAATCCCCAAAACCCTGCACTTTGGGGCAATTTGGCGCTGGTTTTGGAAGATTTGAAGGATTTTAATGCCGCGGAAAACGCTTTTTTAGAAAGCGTTTTTTTGGAAAAAGATTCATTGCAAAATGCCGTGTTGCGCACCAATTACGCCGCATTTTTGATGAAACATTTTTGCGGACTGCGCCACAATGAAGCCTTGCCGCATTTGGAAATAGCTTTAAAAAACGATTCGCAAAACGCCATTTATTTCAATGCGCTGGGCGTTTTTTATGCGGACAAAAATGAAAATGAAAAAGCCATCGCTTTTTTTGAAAAATCTTTAAAAATCAACAACTTGCACGTGCCTTCCCGCATGAATTTGGCACAACTTTTGTTGAAAATTGGCGACTACCAAAAAGGTTTTAAAATCGGGCGGCGCGCTTATTCCAACGCTTTTCGGCAAATGCCGCCCTACAATCTTTTTCCGCGTGGCATTTATGCGCCCTTTGAAAAAAATAAAAATTCTTTTAAAAACAAAGATTTACTCATTATTCCTGAACAAGGTTTGGGCGATGAAATTCATTTTTCGCGCTTTGTGCCGATTTTAAAAGAACGTTTGGGTTTTAAAAAAATCCACTGGATTTGCCGAGAATCTTTGGTTGATTTATTCACCGAATTGCCCAACATTGATTTTTTTGAAGGCTTAAAAACTTTGCAATTCGGCGCGCACACTTTTTGGCAACCACACGATTTTTGGTGTTTTTTGATGGATTTGCCGGAAATCTTGGATTTTTCGCCAGAAAAATACAATTTTCAAATGCCACTTTTTAAAAAACCGCAAAAATCCACGGTCAACGAAAAAAATTTTTTAAAAATCGGCATTTTGGCGCGCGGCAACCCCAAACATTCCAACGATGCGGCGCGCTCCATTCACGATGAATCGGTTTTTAAACCGCTCTACAATTTAAAAAACGTGCAAATTATCAATTTTGAAAAAACTTTTAAAAACTTTTTAGAAACCAGCCAAAGTTTATTGGAATTGGATTTTTTGGTTAGCGTGGATTCGGCGCTTTCGCACTTAGCTGGTTCTTTAAACCTGCCCACTTTTTTGCTTTTGCCGCAATTCCGATCCGATTGGCGTTGGGGAATTGCTCAAAACAAAACCTTTTGGTATCCGAATCACACGTTGATTCGGCAAGAAAAATCACAATGTTGGCAAGCGGAAATTTCAAAAATCGCAAATTTTTTAAGAGAAAAAGTGGCAAAGTTTTAAAAAATCTTTATAATTCCGCATTTTGCGTTCTTAGCTCAGTTGGTAGAGCGCTAGCCTTACAAGCTGGATGTCGGCGGTTCGAGCCCGTCAGAACGCACCAAAAAGCTCTGGTGGTGGAATTGGTAGACACGCTATCTTGAGGGGGTAGTGGCTTTAAGTCGTGCGGGTTCAAGTCCCGCCCAGAGCACCACAAGGAGCAAAAAAGTGTTCAAAAAAATCCTTTGTTTGTGCGTGTTATGCGGCAGTTTTTCTGCTTTTGCGCAAAATCAAAACTTGCAAAATGCGCCTTGTTCGGCAAAATGCTTTGCGCAATTTTCCACTTTGCGTGCCGATTCTTTAAAAAATCTCCAAGAAATGTTGCATTTGCAAGAACAAATGGAAAACAAAACGCAAATGAAAAAAGATCTTTACGCTTGGCAAATCAAACTCATGGATTTGGAGCGTGCGCATTCTTTAAAATCTTTGGAAATTTTGCAAGAAATCAAACAAAACGAATTGGATGAAAAAACTTGCCAAGATTTTATTGAGCGTTTGAAATTAACCTCTGAAATGACCAAACTTTCCAAAGAATTATTTACGCTGATTCCCGATGAAAATGGGAATTAAAGTGGAATAAAAAAACAATTAAAAATCCACGGTCAACTTGAAATTTTTTTCAAAAACAAATGATTGAAATTGCGCATTTACAAAAATTTTACGGCAATGAACAGGTTTTGGATGATATTGGTTTAAGCATTCAAGCTGGCGATATTTTTGCCATTGTCGGACATTCTGGCGCAGGAAAATCCACGCTTTTGCGCTGCATCAATGCGCTTGAAACTTACCAAAGCGGCAGTTTAAAAGTGTTTGGCGAAGAAATCAGCGAGGTGGCGCAAAATCACCAAAAATTGCGCCAGTTGCGCCGCAATATTGGTATGATTTTTCAGCATTTTGCCTTGATGAGTCGCAAAAATGTTTTTGAAAATATCGCAATGCCTTTGCGCATTCATCAATTTGAAGAAGATGAAATTCAACAACGCGTTTCAGAATTATTAAATTGGGTTGGTTTGGCGCACAAAGCCAAAGCGTATCCGGTGGAATTATCCGGCGGACAAAAGCAGCGCGTGGCAATTGCGCGCGCCTTAACCTTAAAACCCAAAATTTTGTTAAGCGATGAAGCCACTTCGGCGCTAGACCCGCACATCACCAAAAACATTTTGGATTTGTTGCGTGAAATCAATCAAGAATTGGGCATTGCCATTGTTTTGGTAACGCACCAAATGGAAGTGGTCAAACACATTGCGCAAAAAGCGGTTTTATTGGAACACGGCAAAATTATCGGCGCGGGGCAAACGCAAGAACTTTTTTTAAAACCCGATGAAAAAATGTTGGCATTTTTGGGCGAGAATGAAATCAATGAATCGCTGCCAACAACAGGCGTGAATGTCAAACTTTATTATCCCAAAGAAGTGGCGCAACACAGCGTGATTACGCAAATGGCAAGGCAGTTGAACATTGATTTTAATATTGTTTGGGGGCGCATTGAACGCTTAAACGATATTGCCTTGGGGCATTTTGTGATTAACATCGCTGAAAAAGACAAAGACCGCGTGGTGCAATTTTTGCAACAAAGCGGCGTGTTGTGGGAGATTTAAAAAAATCCACGGTCAACGTGGATTTTTTTGAAAAAATAATGGCGTTGACCGTGGAAAAAAAGAAAAAAACTCTACAATAACGCTTTCTTTCTTTAAACTTTTTTCCCAAAAGTTCAACTATGCCAACTATTTTTCACGTTTTAAAATTGCGCTTGGGCACGGCGGCGGCTGGAATCCGCAAAAAAAATCACCAAGATTTAACGCTCATCACCTTGCCAGAAACAGCAACGGCGGCGGGCGTTTTTACGCAAAATCGCTTTTGCGCCGCGCCCGTTCAAGTGTGCAAAAAACATCTAAAAAAAACCAACGGCAAAATCCGCGCATTGGTGATTAACACCGGCATTGCCAATGCCGGCACCGGCGAAATCGGTTTACAAGCCGCAAAAAAAACTTGTGCGGCGGCGGCTCAATTGTTAAACATTCAAGAATCCGAAGTGTTGCCCTTTTCCACTGGCGTGATTTTGGAACATTTGCCCGTTGAACGCTTAATTGCCGCATTGCCTAATGCAAAAGAAAATTTAAACGCGCAAAACTGGGAAAACGCCGCGCACGCCATTATGACAACGGATACGCGCGCAAAAATTGCCTCACAAGAAGTTGCAATCAACGGGCAGAAAATTCACATCACCGGCATAGCCAAAGGCGCGGGGATGATTCATCCCAATATGGCAACGATGTTGGGTTTTGTGGCATTGGATGCGGCGGTATCACCTGCCCTTTTGCAAAAAACAATCCAAGAAGCTGCCGCGCAATCTTTTAACGCCATTAGCGTGGATGGTGATACTTCCACCAACGATTCGTTTATTTTAATGGCAACAGGTGCTCTTCCTTTAAAATTTGAAACGGGCGAAGAAGATGGTTGGCAAGAATTAAAAAACGCCATTCATGCGGTTTCTTTGCAACTTGCCAAAGCCATTGTTCAAGATGGCGAAGGCGCAACCAAATTCATCACCATTGATGTTTCTGGCGGCAACAACGAAGCAGAATGCCAAAAAATTGCGCGCGCCATTGCGCATTCGCCTTTGGTGAAAACGGCTTTTTTTGCAAGCGACCCAAACTTGGGGCGCATTTTGGCGGCAATCGGTTATGCCGGCATTGATGATTTAAATGTGGCTATTTTAAAAGTTTATTTGGACGATGTTTTGGTGGCTGAAAATGGCGGCAGAGCCTCAAATTACCAAGAAGAAGACGGCAAACGCGTGATGGCAAAAAGTGAAATTACCATTGGCGTGGAATTGAATCGCGGCAAGGCGCATTTTCGGCTTTATACTTGCGATTTGTCGCACGATTATGTTTCCATCAACGCCGATTACAGAAGCTAATCAATCATTATGCCCAAAACACCTGCCACATCTCCCAACTGGCCGCATTCATTAGGCTTAATTGGCAAATACAAAAGCCCAGAAGTTTCGCGCGCTTTGTTGGAATTGGCTTTTTTATTGGAATCGCGCGGTGTGTGCGTGATTATTGATTCAGATACAGCCGATTCGCTCAAACAAAAAGGGCAAGTCATCCCTTGGGAAACTTTGCCACTAGAAGAATTTGGCGCGCATGTGGATGTGGCTATTGTTTTGGGGGGAGATGGCACTATGCTTTCTTCGGCGCGCACGCTGGCGCCGCATCACGTGCCCTTAATTGGTGTGAATCAAGGCAAATTGGGTTTTATGACCGATATTGCCTGCAATGCTTTACCTTCCTTGGTGGATGATTTGCTCTCTGGGCGTTTTTCTGCCAAACAACGTTTTTTGTTAAAAGGTGAAATTTGGCGCAATGAAACGCTTTTTGCGCAAAACATTGCTTTAAACGATATTGTGATTAGCCGCGGCGGCGGGCGTTTAATAGAATTGTCTTTGTTTATAGACCAAGAATTCATCTCCACCCAAAATGGCGATGGCTTGATTATTGCAACGCCCACTGGTTCAACCGCTTATGCCTTGGCGGCGGGCGGGCCAATTTTGCATCCGGGCTTAAATGGGATTGCTTTGGTGCCGCTTTGTGCGCACACGCTTTCTAATCGTCCTTTAATTGTTTCTGATTCGGCGCGCATTTGCATTCAAAATCCCATCAATCAAGAAGGTGCCGACATTCACTTTGACGGGCAAATCAGTATGCCTTTGAACGCTGGCGATGTGATTAAAATTCAGCGCGCGCCTTACACCATTTCCTTTTTGCACCCGCCGGCTTACAGTTATTTTGCAATGTTGCGCCAAAAACTCAATTGGAGCGGAACATTACCCGATTAAAAAAATGTTATTGCAATTAAATTTACGTGATTTTGTGATTGTCTCCCACTTGACTTTGGATTTTCAAAGCGGTTTTTCGGCTTTAACGGGAGAAACAGGCGCTGGCAAATCCATTTTAATTGATGCCATTGCGCTACTTTTGGGCGCCAAAACGGATACTTCTTTTATTCGCCAAGGTTGCAACAGAACCATTTTGAATGCCGAATTTTCTATTGCGCAATCGCTTCAACATTTTTTAAATGAAAACGATTTGGAAAACAAAGATGACGCGCAAACCTTGCTTATTCGCCGCGTCATTGAAAAAAACGGCAAATCCCGCGCGTATGTGAATGAAAACAATGTTTCTCTTACCACTTTAAAAAATATCGGCGAATTTTTGGTGGATATCCATGGTCAACACGCACACCAATCGCTTTTAAAACCGCAAATTCAGCGGGAATTATTGGATAGTGAAGCCGCTTTAAATGAAGAGGTTTTGAACCTTAAAAACCTTTACAAAACCTGGCAAACGGCGCGCCAAAACTTGCAAACCGCCCAAAACAAAGCGCAATTATTGGACCGCGAGCGCGAACGCTTAACTTGGCAAAAAGAAGATTTGGAACTTTTGGCGGCAAAACCAAAAGAATGGGAAGAATTAGAAAATGAAGAAAAGCGGTTAAGCCACGCGGCGCAATTTTTGGAAACCATTCATTTTGCGCGCAATCTTTTGTTTGAAGCGGAAAATCCTTTGGAAAAAACCTTGCGGCAAATTCATCACCGCTTTGAAAGTTTGGCAGAATTGGACTCTACTTTTGCGGAAATTGAAGCGCTTTTTTCTTCCATTGAAAACGAAGTTTGGGAAATTAAAACGCAGTTGGAGCGCGCGGAAAATCGCGCAAGTTTAGACCCCGAACGCTTAAATATTGTCAATAACCGACTTGCCGATTTTTTGCAAACCGCTAGAAAATACCGCATTGCGCCAGAAACTTTGCCCGAATTTTACAATGCCACCTTAAAAGAATTGGAAAATTTGGAAGCGTTGAGCGATTTAGAAAGTTTGGAAAAAAAAGTATTGGAATCCGAATCCGCTTATTTTCAAGCGGCAAAAGCCTTGACGGAAAAAAGAAAATCCGCCGCCAAACGTATGAGCCTTGCCATCACACAAAGTTTGAAAGATTTGGCAATGGGCGGCACCGAATTTAGCGTGGCAATTCAACCTTTGGAATCGCCTGCCGCTTTTGGTTTGGAAAATGTGGAATTTTTAATTGGATACAAAGGCGGCGAATTAAAACCGCTTGCCAAAATTGCATCAGGCGGGGAATTGTCCCGCATTAGTTTGGCAATACAAGTGTTTTTGTCGTCCGCTTCCACGGTTCCCACGCTGATTTTTGACGAAGTGGATGTGGGCATTGGCGGGGCTGTTGCTGAAATTGTTGGGCGGCTTTTGCGCAAAATTGCAGAAAACAAGCAAATTTTGTGTGTAACGCATTTGCCGCAAGTAGCCGCGCGCGCGCACCACCAATGGCAAGTGAAAAAAGCCGAAGTCAATGGTGAGATTTTGTCTTCCATTACTCTTTTGGATTCTGAATCCCGCAAGCAAGAAATCGCGCGGATGTTGGGCGGCGTGGATTTAACCGAAATTACTTTGGCGCACGCCCAAGAATTGTTAAACGATGATTTTCCACGGTAAACCAAAATTTTTTTCAAAATTTTTTAAGGTTTACCGTGGATTTTTTAAAATTTTTTTAAAGGATGCCAAAAATGGACAAAGAACAAGAAAACCAAATTGAAAATGCGTTGAATGATTTTGAAGCACGCGCCCAATCATTGCGGAGGTATCTTTGACTTTGATGCGCAAAAAGAACGTTTGGAATTGATTAACAAAGAATTGGAAGATGCCAACATTTGGAACAATCCCGAACACGCACAAAATTTAAACAAAGAAAAAAAACGTTTGGAAAACGTGGTTTTGGTGTTGGAAAAAATCACGCACGCCATTGAAGATGGCAAAGATTTGTTTGAATTAGGCAAATTAGAAAACGATGAAGCCACCCTTTTTGCCGTGCAAGAAGACAATCAAAAAATAGAACAAGAATTGACGGCTTTGGAATTTCGGCGAATGTTTGCCCAAGAAGAAGATATTTTCAACGCTTTTTTGGAAATACAATCGGGCGCAGGTGGCACCGAAGCGCAAGATTGGGCGGCAATGTTGTTGCGTATGTATGCACGTTTTGGCGAGCGGCGCAATTTTAATGTGGAAATTTTAGAAGAATCCGAAGGCGATGTGGCAGGCATTAAAAGCGCCACGTTGAAATTTTCCGGCGATTATGCTTTTGGCATTTTGAAAACCGAAACGGGCATTCATCGTTTGGTTAGAAAATCGCCTTTTGATGCCAATGCCAAGCGGCACACCAGTTTTGCATCCGTTTTTGTTTATCCGGAAATTGATGATTCCATTGAAATTGAAATCAATCCAGCGGATGTGCGCGTGGATACTTTTCGGGCATCGGGCGCGGGCGGCCAACACATTAACAAAACCGATTCTGCGGTGCGTTTAACGCATATTCCCACCAACATTGTGGTGCAATGCCAAAATGATCGCTCGCAACACCGCAACCGCGATGAAGCATGGAAAATGCTTCGCGCGCGGCTTTATGAATTTGAAATGCGCAAAAAACGCGCGGCACAACAAGCGCTTGAAGAATCAAAATCCGATATTGCTTGGGGGCATCAAATTCGCTCTTATGTGTTAGACCAATCGCGCATTAAAGATTTGCGCACCAATGTGGAAACCGGCAACACGCAAGCCGTTTTGGATGGCGATTTAGATATGTTCATTCAAGCCAGTTTAAAAAAAGGAATTTAAAAAAAATGCCTGCTTTGCGCCCTGCTCGCCCTTTTTGTCCAGCTTGTCGGTTTTATCAAATCACCTACCAAATTGCGCATCCTTATGCCTGCACCATTTTGGGTTTTCAAACCAACAAAATGCCCGCGCTTGAAGTTTTAAGCAGTTCGGGAATCATTTGCCAACATTTTGAAGAAAAAAAGAAAAAATGAATCAACTTTCTCTTTTGGAACAATTTTTAATTTTGGGCGTTTTGCTTTTTTTGTCTGCTTTTTTTTCTATTAGCGAAACGGCAATGATTGCATCCAACCGTTTTCGCTTAAAACATTGGGCAAAAAACGGCAACCAAGGCGCCATTTGGGCATTGGATTTATTAAACCAAAGCGAGCGCTTATTGGGAATGATTTTATTAGGCAACAATTTGGTCAATGCCGCCGCCGCCACACTGGTTGGCGTAATTGCCATTGATTTATTCGGCAAAAACGAATGGGCGCTTTCTATTGCCACACTTGCCATTACCTTTGCCATTTTGGTTTTTTCAGAAATTACGCCCAAAATCATCGGCGCGCGTTATGCCGAAAATCTGGCGATTTTTTTGGCGTATATTTTAATGCCGCTTTTAAAACTGCTTTATCCAGTGGTTTATTTTGTGAATTTGTTTCCCAAAATAATTTTGTGGTGTTTGCGCTTAAACAAAACCGATGATTCCAAAAGCACACTCACCAACGAAGAATTGCGCACGTTAATTTTGGAAAATTCCCAACATTTGCCGCTTGACCATCGCAATATGTTGGCAGCGTTGTTTGAAATTCAAAATTTAAAAGTTGAAGATATTATGACGCCGCGCCCTTTTATTGATTTTTTGGATTTAACGCATTCTATTGCCGATTTGCGCCGACAAATCAGCACTTGCCAACACAGCATTTTGCCGGTTTGCCAAGGCAGTTTGGACAATTTATTGGGCGTTTTGCCGCTGCGTTCTATTTTGGAAAATTTAAGTTGTGAACATTTTCAAACGGAAAATATCGTGCAAGAAATGCGCGCGCCGTATTATTTGCCGCTTGGCACGCCCATCGGCGCACAACTTTCTTTTTTTAAAAAAAATCACCACCGCTTGGGTTTTGTGGTGGATGAATACGGCGAGATTTTAGGCATTGTCACTTTGTCTAGCATTGTGGAAGAATTGATCGGCGATTTTGATGCCAAAATTCAAGGTTTAAACGTTTTAAAATGGTCGGAAAACAACGATATTTTGGTGGAAGGCGCCACCACTTTGCGTGATTTAAACCGCAAATTGCAGTTGAATTTTCCTTTAAATGGTCCCAAAACCATCAATGGTTTAATCACCGAATATTTGGAAGAAATTCCCGATGGCGAAGTGTGTTTGAAAATCAATCAAGTGCCCATTGAAATTGTGCACACCGAAGACAAAAGCATTTTAACCATCAAAATTTTCAAACCGCTTGAAAAATAATGATTTTCCACGGTAAACCTTTGATTTTTTTCAAATTTTTTTAACGTTTACCGTGGATTTTTTTAATCTTTATAAGCACTTGGGCGATGAGTGATTTTATAAACTTCCAAAATCTCGGCAATCACAACGCCGCCATTGGTTTCTAAAATGCGGGATTTAATGCGCTAGTCGCCGATTCAAAATTGCCAAAGTTTGCCAAGTCATCATTTTCTCCATTCATTTTTATTTAATTTTAAACACAAAAATCCACGGTCAACGCCAAATTTTTTTCAAAAAAACAAAGCGTTCACCGTGGAAAATCGCAATTTTTTCTATAAAACTTTAAAATGGTGCTTTTGATTTTTTTTGAAAACAAAAACGTGTTCACCGAGCCTTTAACCATCGCCTTATCCAAAGGCAGAATTTTTGATGAAACCTTGCCGTTATTAGCTTCGGCTGGCATTGTTCCTTCTGAAAATCCCGAAAAATCGCGAAAACTTATCATCAGCACAAATTTGGCGAATGTATCGCTCATCATCGTTCGCGCAAGCGATGTGCCAACCTACGTTCAACACGGCGCGGCAGATTTGGGCGTGGCAGGTCAAGACGTTTTATTAGAACACGGTGGCGAATCGCTTTACGCCCCGCTTGATTTGAAAATCGCACAATGTCGGATGATGGTTGCTGTGCCCGAATCCTTTGATTATGAAAACGCCGCCAAACCGGGCGCGCGCTTAAAAGTTGCCACCAAATATTTAAAAACCGCACGCCAACATTTTGCCCAAAAAGGCGTGCATGTGGATTTGGTGAAACTCTACGGCTCTATGGAATTGGCACCGCTCGTAGGTTTGGCGGATGCCATTGTGGATTTGGTGTCTTCTGGCAACACCTTGCGCGCCAATCGCTTAAAAGAAGTGGAATTTATCACCGCTATTTCGGCGCGTTTAATCATCAACCAAGCCGCACTCAAAACCAAATACGCCGCCATTCAAAATCTCATCAAAAGTTTTCAAACAGCAGTAAAGGAATAAAAAAATGGCTCTCTCCATTCGTTTTTTAAGCACCAAAGACCAAAGCTTTCAAACAGAATTGCACGACCTTTTGCATTTTGAAAACACCGAGCAGAACCAAAATATCATGCAAACGGTAGACGAAATTTTAACCGCCGTGCGTTTAACAGGGGATGCCGCCGTGTTGGATTACACCGACCAATTGGATAACGTGAGCGCCAAAAACTTTATTGACTTAAAAATCAGCAAGGAAGAAGCTGCCGCAGCTTATGAACACTTGGATTCCGAACTTCAAGAAGCCCTGCGTGTCGCCACCCAACGCATTCGCTTTTTTCACGAACGGCAGTTGCAATATTCTTGGGAATTTGTGGATTCTGTTGGCGCGCGCTTGGGGCAAAATATCACGCCGCTATCGCGCGTTGGTTTGTATGTGCCGGGCGGCAAAGCCGCCTACCCTTCTTCCGTTTTGATGAACGCCGTGCCAGCCAAGGTTGCGGGCGTTAAGGAATTGATTATGACCGTGCCAACGCCAAACGGTGAAAAAAACCCGCTCGTTTTGGCAGCAGCGCATATCGCTGGGGTGGATGAAATCTACACCATCGGCGGTGCGCAAGCCATTGCGGCACTTGCTTTTGGCACAGAAAGCTTCAAACGTGTGGATAAAATTGTGGGGCCGGGCAACGCCTATGTGGCTGAGGCCAAACGCCGTGTTTTTGGGCAAGTTGGCATTGATATGGTTGCAGGACCATCCGAAATTCTGATTTTGGCAGACGACTTTGCCAACCCCGAATGGTTGGCAATGGATTTATTCGCCCAAGCCGAGCACGACCCTTTGGCGCAAGCCATTTTGATTTCCACATCAGAACTTTTTTTAAAAGAAGTGGCAGATGCAATGCGCCAGTTTTATAGCAAATTGCCGCGCGCCCATATTATTCAAAAATCCATCGGCGCTCGCGGCGCTTTGATTCACGCGCAAAATTTGCAAGAAATGGTTGATTTGGCAAACACCATCGCACCCGAACACTTGGAGTTGGCGCTACAAAACGCGCGGGAGGTGGCGCAAGAAATCACCAACGCGGGCGCCATTTTTGTGGGGCATTATTCCTGCGAATCCTTGGGCGACTATTGCGCAGGACCCAACCACGTCTTACCCACCGCTGGCAGCGCCCGCTTTTCATCGCCCTTGGGTGTTTATGATTTTCAAAAACGCACAAGCATCGTTGATGTGCCGCCCGATGCCGCAAAAAAACTCGCCCCTATTGCCCAACTATTGGCAGAAGGCGAAGGCTTAAACGCCCACGCCGAAGCCGCCAGACAACGTTCATAAAAAAATCCACGGTAAACAGAATATTTTTTTGAAAAAAATAATATGTTGACCGTGGATTTTTAAGTTGCTTGCCAAAAATTTTGGTCTTTTAAAAAAACCAAATAACCGTTTTTATCGGTTTTTTCGTTTAAAACCTTGAAGTTGGCAGGCGAAATTAAATATTGAAAATCATCAAAACTCAAACCATAAAGTTTGGCTATTTTCAAATCCAATTCCGCGCGGGCGCGATCCATAGCTTTTTGATTGGAAAATTTTTGAATAGTTGGGAAAAGCGATTCCAATTCCACAAAATAATTGCTTTTATCAAAATAGCGTTGCAACTCCAAAGCACGTTTGGCGATAAAATAATAATCCGCATTATTTAAAATCTCCGATTCTTCGGGTTGCGGTAAAGGAATACGCAACAAATACGTTTTATTCAAATGTATTTGCACTATTCCGCGCGCAATAAAATCTATTGTTAAAGAATTAAAAATACCCAAGACAAAAAGTAATTTTAAATATTCAGGCGTTTTTACAATTTTATTTTCTTTAATTTTATATTGAAAATAAGAATGCCAAACTGTTGCTCCAACAGCAGAATTTTTTGGAATTAAACTAAAAATTGCTGTGCGTTCGTTGGTATCGCCTGCAATATCTCTAAAACCCAAACGAATAAATTCGCGGTCAAAAACAATGGCATTTTCATTTGCCGAATCTTTTAAATTAGCTAAATCTCTTTTCATCCGTGACAATTCTTTGGATTTTAAACGCGCATCAAAAGCATTGGCATCTAAAAATAATTCTGCTGATGAAAATTCCGCCGAAAATTGCCAAATCATTTTGCCTTGGTAAAGCGGTAATAATTGTGGGGCATATTTTTCAATAAACAAATCTTTGTCATTGGTCATATCTAATTCCCGCCGAAAATCCAACCATTTACAATTTAGGGGCGGAAATTTTTCATAACATTGTTTTAATAATTCAACATCTTTTTTAGAACGCACTTCTTGCAATGCCCATTGTTCAGGGCTGAGTTTTTGAATATCTTCCACGGTCAAGGTGAAAAAATTTTCATTTTTTTTGGCAGTTTTTAATTTCCCAGCATCCGTTTCATAAAAAAACATTTTGATTTTGTGATTTTTTCTACCCTTTTTCTTTTTCACAGAAATCAAAGCAAATTTATAACTGCGATGAATATCTTTAAAAATTCCTTTGTTATTTTCAAAACTGTAAAAATAATTTAAAGTATTGTTTTCAAAAATACTTTTGCGCAGTGATAAACTGCCTTCTTCTAACATTAAAGCGCTTGGCAAAACATAATTTAAAGAGGCATTTTCATTTAAAAGCGATAAATTCTGTTCCACAAATAAACGAAACAAATTCGTATCACCTGAGCCACGATTTAATGGGAAATTGTTTTTATAATAAGCGTTAATAATTTCAGTTTGTGCTTTTTCTTCTTCGTATTTTTCTTTAACATCGCGGCGTTCTAATAAATTATTTTGCACATCTTTTTTGCGGCTATTGGGCAAAGTGCGGTAATTGCTAATATATTGCGGAAAAAAATCAGAATCTGCAAATTTTACTTTATCCCATGGCGGATTGCCCACAACAACATCAAAACCTTGAAAAATGCTATTTTCAACAATTTCAGGGAATACAATTTCATAATTCAAAAAACGGTATTTTTTGGCTGTTTTTTCCACAAATTCAACAACTTTTTCATCTTGTTTTTCCCAAGAAAATTGCAACATTTTATTTTTCATTGCCGCATCTGCAAAATAACGCGCTGTTAAAAAATTTAAATAAAAATTCAATTCATTTAATTGCGGCAAAATCTCTTCTTTATAAATACGCTTGGATTCTAATACTTCCAATTCCGTGGTGTCATTCAAAGCGTCCAAGGTTTTAAAAACATTTTCTAATTTTTTTAATTGAACGCAAATGTGATTATAAAATAAATCATCACAAGCAGTTTCTTGATTTAAATCTTTGTAATATTGATGAAAATCTTCAATGCGCGAACCAATCAAGGCATTGCCGCATTGAATATGATGTTCAATAAAACTCAGCGGCGTGCCAAAAATAAAACTATCAATCCACAAAGAGAGTTTGGTCAATTCAATGCTGAAAGGATTAACATCCACACCATAAATCACCCGTTTTAAAAGCAAACGTTTTAAAATATCGCGCTCTGCAATTTCATCTACATTTGGCAAAAAATGCTGCACGGCATTTAAAATGCGGGATTTTTCATTTTCAAAAACATTTTTTAAACTTGGGAATTTTACAAAACCTTCTTGCAAATCCAAATAAATAATTTCTGTTATTTGGTTAAGCGCTTCAATCAAAAAAGCACCACTGCCGCAAGAGTTATCCAAAATTTTAAATTTTAAGATATTTTCATCATTCAAATTGTTTTGCAACGCCGATTGCACCAAAAAATTAGTGAAAACTTCGGGCGTGTAATAACTTGCTGTTGTTTTACGAGAATTAGAAGTATTTTTTAAATAAATCTGCCCTTTTTGGTAGGTTTGCATAGTGCCTAAAATTTCAAAATCTTTTTTGTAAAGATTAAAATCATAAGAATCGGCGTTGACATAAAATTCTGTTGCTTTTTCATTTTTCTTTTTGCTTTTTAATTTCACATAATGCACGGTTTCACTTGCAATTTCAAAAAAGTAACTCAATAGCCCTTCATAAATACTGCCCAAATGTGTCACACTCAATGTTTTGTAATCCCGCACAAAAAGCACGCCATTTTTTTCAAAATAAAATAATTTACTTAAAATTTCTTTTAAATCGCTGTTTGAAAAAACCTTGGGCAAATATTTTAAAAGCATTGCCTTTTCTTCATCAAACAAACCGCCATTAAAAAGTGGAATATCAATGTTGGCATCTCCACTGCTATACATATTAAAAATATCCAACAAATGCTTGAAAGCATTGTATTTATCTTTTCCACTTTCAACATCTACATTTTCCAATTTTTTCAAAATATTTTTAATGCTAATCTCTTCTTCAAAATAAAGGTGTGCTTTTAAAAAATCGCGATTTTTGTCTTCAAAATACGCAATAAAAAGCAAACGAAAAATAAAATACAAAGCGTTTTCATAAATGGTTTGTGTTAATTCATTTTTTTGTAATAATGAAAATTTTTGTTTATTTTTTAAAATTGCCGCATAAAAACACGCACCGACTTTTTCAAATAAACTCAATTCACCTTCAATGCCGTAGATAATATTTTTTAAATTGTCTTCTAATTGTGTTTTGGTTTTGATATTTTCTTCAAAACGTTTTTCCGTTTGCATAATCCCAAAACGGGTATCAAAATTTTTGGATTCAAAAATATGGTAAAAATATACAAAACTTTTGAAATCTTTTTGTTCCAACAAGGCAATTAAATCAACTTCGTAAAATATTTTATCAGAAGTAATTTTTGTGCCGTCATAAAACCGCCATAATTTGCCGTTTGTTAAAAAGCCGTATTTCACGCCCGTATTCATCAAATAATTCACAAGTTGGTCGTGCGGGCTCAAGGTGTTGCCGATTTTTTTATCCAAATGTTTGGTGTAATCTTTAAATTCTGAAATAACGGGAACTTTTTTAAAGCGTGTGCGAATATCGTTATTATTTTTAAAATTGTGAATATAATCTTCCTTTTCTTCTTCGTTAATAAACAAAGAAAAATCCAAGCGATACGATTTTTGTTGCACTTCAAAAGTATCTTGGGTTAAAACCGAAAAACCTAATAATTTAAAAATCGGTTCAATCCATTCTTGGCGAAGTTGGTCTTCATTCAAGGCGTTAAAATCTTTGCCATCAAATAATTTTAAAATGTTTTCAAAAACAATATTTGATTCTTCTTGGTTTGTTTTTTTGGGGAAATCGGCAACCAAAATATTTGTATACAAATTATTTCTTAAAAAATAAAGTTCATCCGTTATCATTTTCTTTCCCTTGCAAAAAACGAGCAAATTTTAGCAATTTTCCACGGTAAACCAATAATTTTTTTGAAAATTTTGAAATGTTTAGCGTGGATTTTTATAAATCCGCGGCACGCGGGCAGCGATGGCGCAAAAAATTTCATAAGCAATGGTTTGTGCCGATTCGGCAAGGCAATCCGCACTGATATTTTCGCCGAACAATTCCACTTCTGCGCCGATTGTCGCGTTTTGAATAGGGCGCAAATCCACGCACAACATATCCATTGCAACCTTGCCGATGGTTTTGGTTTTCACGCCATTGACCAACACGGGCGCATTTTGGGCTATGCGCGGGTAGCCATCGGCATAACCACAAGCCACAATGCCAATGGGCATTGATTCAGGTGCTGTAAAATTGCCGCCGTAGCCAACTTGCGCGCCTTTTTCCACGTGTTGAATGGCGATGATTTGGCTTTTTAAAGTCATCACAGGTTTTAAGCCAAGCGATTGCGCTGAGCGCCTTGTTCCAAAAGGCGAAGCACCGTAGAGCATAATGCCCGGGCGCACAATATCCCCATGCGTTTTGGGTTCTGCCAAAATTGCCGCGGAATTGGCTAATGAGATTTTGGCTTTTTTTAAAAAAGGCGCGTGCAAAATTGCCCAATCCCGCATTTTTTGAAATGTTGAAAATGCCGAATCCACGCCGTTTTCTTCATCTGCCCGCGCAAAATGCGCCATCAAAATCCATTGAGCGTTGGCTAATTTTTCAACAATTTTCAAAGCCTTTGGCAAGGTTTTTATGGTAAAACCCAAGCGATTCATCCCCGTGTTGAGTTTTAAAGCAAGGCGCAAATTGGGCGTTTTTTTGGCTGCTTGCGCAGCCCACGCCAACTGTTCTTCGCAATGGCAAACTGTTGTAATTTGATTTTCCGCCGCCTCTAACGCTTCACTTTTGCCAAAAACACCTTCCAACAACAAAAGCGGTTGATCGGTTTTTTCGCGAAAAAATAAAGCGCGCGGCAACTCTAATAAGGAAAATCCGCTGGCTTTGTTTTTTAAAATATTAAAAATAAATTCGTCATCATTGCCATAAGCATTCGCTTTAATAACGGCATAAATATTTGATTGAAAAGCATTTTTTTGAACAATGTTAAAATTGTTTAAAACAGCATCGCTATCAATATGCAAAGAAATTGGGCGCAAAGTTTTCATTTTTCAAAAAAAATTTTGGTTGACCGTGGCAAAATACGCATTTTTTTGGGTCAACGCAACTATGCCTTTTGGCTTTTACATCATTATGGCGGCGCAGTTTTTTTCTGCCTTGGCAGACAACGCTTTGTTAATCGTTGCCATTGCTATTTTGCGCGACATGCAAGCACCTGCCGCGTTTGAACCCTTGCTCAAAACCTTTTTTACGATTTCTTATGTTTGCTTGGCGGCATTTGTTGGCGCCTTTGCCGATTGTATGCCCAAAGGGCGGGTAATGTTTATCAGCAACACCATCAAAATTGTGGGTTGTTTGTTAATGCTTTTCACCATTCATCCCTTGTTGGCTTATGCCGTGGTGGGCTTGGGCGCGGCGGCTTATTCGCCTGCCAAATACGGCATTTTGACGGAATATTTGGAACACAAATTATTGGTTGTTGCAAACGGTTGGATTGAAGGTTTGACGGTTGCGGCAATTATTTTGGGCGTGGTTATCGGCGGCGTTTTAATAGACCCCAAACACGCGGCAAGCCTTTCTTCCTTTGATGTTTTTGGCATGCATTCGGCAACGGCTTTGTCATTGGTGATTATCACACTGCTTTATATCATCGCTGCTATTTTCAACTGCTTTGTGCCAAAAACAGGCGCACCGATTATTCCTTTAAAAAACAACCCGTTACGCTTGACGTGCGATTTTGGCGAATGCCTTAAAAAATTGTGGTGCGACCGTTTGGGGCAAATTTCGCTAGCGGTTACAACGCTTTTTTGGGGGGCTGGCGCCGTTTTGCAGTTTATTGTCATCAACTGGGCTGATGCCGCTTTGAATTTGGGCTTGGCGCAATCATCTAAATTGCAAGGTGTTGTTGCCATTGGCATTGCCATTGGCGCTGTTGCTGCTGCCAAACTTATTAGTTTAAAACGCTCCGTTGCTGTCATTCCACTTGGTATTTTGATGGGGTTGGTTGTGATGACAATGAATTTTGTTTCATCATTGGCATTATCAATTTTGCTTTTAATTTTAATTGGTGCTTTATCGGGTTTTTTTGTGGTGCCGATGAATGCGCTTTTGCAACACCGCGGGCATATGTTGATGGGCGCAGGTTCATCCATTGCGGTTCAAAACTTCAACGAAAATCTTTCTATTTTGGTGATGACCATTGTTTATTATTTAATGTTGCAAAATGAAGTTTCTATTTATGCGGTAATTACAAGTTTTGGTTTATTTGTCAGCATTTTAATGTGCTTTATTTTATGGCGGCATTTGCATAATGAACGACAACATAATGATGTTGAAAAACTTTTATAACCAACAATAATTATTTTGCTTTATTTTGGTATTTTAAATATCATAAGCAAAAACTTTTATAAGGGAGGTAAAACAACCAATGAAACTCATTTTATTAGGCGCACCGGGCGCTGGCAAAGGCACACAATCTGCCCATATTTGTAAAAAATTCAATATTCCACAAATATCAACAGGCGATATGTTGCGCGCGCATGTAAAAAATAAAACCGAATTAGGCAAAAAAGCAAAAGGTTATATGGAAAAAGGCGCATTGGTTCCAGATGATTTAATTATTGCAATGGTCAAAGAACGTTTAAAAGAATCCGATTGCCAAAATGGTTATTTATTTGATGGCTTTCCGCGCACCATTGCCCAAGCCCAAGCCTTAAAAGATGCAGGGGTTGATTTGTGGCACGTGTTGGAAATTGACGTGCCAGACGAAGCCGTGATTGAACGCATGAGCGGCAGACGCGTGCATTTGCCAAGTGGCAGAACGTATCACGTCAAACACAATCCACCCAAGGTTGCAGGCAAAGACGACATCACGGGTGAAGATTTGATTCACCGCGAAGATGACCATGAAGAAACGGTGAAAAAACGCTTAAAGGTCTACCACGACCAAACCAAACCCTTGGTTAGTTTTTATGCCGATTGGCATCAAACAAAAGATAAAAAAGCGCCACGCGTGCATAAAGTCCACGGCGTTGGCGATTTAAAAACCATTACTGAAAACATTTTAAAAGCCTTGGAAGAAGAAAAATGAAAAATAAAATCTCATTATTCGGTGCGGCAGCCGCCGCGCTAGCTATTGCCTCCCCTCTTTTTGCCTTTGAAATTGCACACGATTTGCCGTTTAACGAAGAGCGCACTTTGCAAAATTTGGTCTCTGAATACAACCAAAAAAACAAAACGCAAATTCGCATGCGGCGCTTGCAAGGCAACAATTTGCAAGCGGGCGTGTTAAACGTGTTGTCTTCGCCCGATGCCGTTTTGTTGAACCCCAAACAATACACGCCGCTCTACAAAATGATGGCAAACGCCAAACGCCCCTTGAAAACGGCTTTGGTTGAACATTTGAAACACGGCACCACAGACCGCAACGGCAATATGGTTGCCTTGCCTTTGTTTTATTCCACGCCCGTGCTTTTTTATAATAAAGCGCATTTCAACAACGCTTTAATCCCGCAAATTCAAACGCCTGCCACTTGGCAAGAAATGCAAAATATGCTCGCATTGTTGCAGGATTCAGGCTCGCGTTGCCCATACACCAGCACGTGGCCGGCGTGGGTGCATATGGATAATGTGAGCGCGGTTTCCCAAGAATTTGCATCAAGCGCCAACCAACTCAAAATGAATGGTTTGTCGCAAATGCGCCATATTGCCTTGATGACCACATGGCAACAAGCCTTGTTTTTTAAAACATTCGGCAATGAAAACAACGCCATCAAAGAATTTTACAACGGCCATTGTTCCATTTTGAGTGCGGATGCCTCCGCCTACGCCACTTTAAAATTAAGCAACGTGGCGCTTGACTTCACCTTTTTGCCGCACCACAACGCAGGGCCGCGCGGCGCAACCTTAACAGGCGGTGCGGCATTGTGGGTTTCATCAGGCAAAAAAGCATCGGATTACAAAACCGCCGCGGCATTTGTGCAGTTTTTGTTGGAACCCAAAACGCAACTTTATTTAACCCAAAACGCAGGCACTCTGCCCTTTACAGCGGCGGGGCAAAAACTCGCTTTAAAGGATTTGCCAACGGTGGATAAAGCCTTGTTGAATTTGGAGTTAAAATCGTTAAAAACCACCAACAACTTGCGCGTGGCAAAAATTGCGGCACTGCGGCAAATTGTGGATGAAGAATTGTCTGACGTTTGGGCGGGCAAAAAAACAGCCAAAACAGGCTTGGATATGGCAGAAACACGCGGCAATGATTTGCTCAAACGGCGTGCGGCGTTAAAGAAAAACCAGCCGTTTTAAGTGTTTTTTTAAGCGGCGTTTCAAAAAGGAGAGTGCGGTGTCCCAAATCATCATGGTAGCCAACCCCAAGGGCGGCACAGGAAAAACAACCATCGCCACCAATTTGTGCGGTTATTTTGCCCGCCAAAACAAAAGCGTGGCGCTTGTGGATTTGGATCGCCAGCAATCTTCCTTGCGCTTTCTTGCTTTGCGCAGTGAAAAATTGCCTGTCATCACTGGTTTTTACGCAGGCAATCAACTCACCGCGCACTTGCCGCGCGACTTTGACCACATTGTTATTGACACGCCCGCGGGCTTGCAGGGCTTCAAATTAAGCGATTATTTGCGCATTTGCCAAAAACTCATTGTGCCATTTTCGCCTTCGGTTTTTGATTTGAACGCCACAGAGGATTTTTTGCAAATCGTCAAAAAAGAAATGCTCTCGGCACGTTCCAAAATTGCGCTTGTTGCCATGCGTGCCGACATTCGCCGCCGCGCTTGGCAAGGTTTAGAAACCTTTGCAGATGAACTGCATTTTGACATTCGCGCCACCTTGCGCCCCACGCAAAATTACATCAATGCCGCCATGGTAGGCGCCACCATTTTTGACCCGCCCAATGCCACAAACAAAAAAGACGTGGCACAGTGGAGCGAACTTTTAAAATGGTTGGAAGAATAAATCCACGGTAAACCTTTTATTTTTTTGAAAAAAAATTCATGTTTACCGTGGATTTTTATTTTTTTATTTGAAAATGCTCCAAAAACGCGATTTTTTAATTGTTTTTATGTTGTTTTTAATCGGTTTAATTTTGCGATTTTATTTTGCCGATTTTTTAAAACATTTTGTAATTTACCCCGATGAATTGCGTTATTACCATTTGGCAGAAAATATAGCACATTTTCGCGGGCTTTTAATTTATAATACAGAAACTAATTTTCAAAAAATTTTGTATCCGCTATTTTTATCCCCCGCTTTTTTATTTGAAAACCGCGAAATTCAACAACATATTTTTGCGTTTATCAATTCTTTTTTGGTTTGCTCTGCTATTTTCCCCGCTTTTTTAATTGCCAAAGAATTATTACAAAAAAAATCATCTATTTTCATTGTTTGCGCCATTCTTTTAATTCTGCCGGACTTAAATTATTCGCTCACTTTTATGAGCGAAAATCTTTATATTCCACTCTCGCTTTGGGTGTTTTATGCCTATTTAAAATTTATTCTTAACAGTCATTCACAATCCTTGGAGTTTGTTTTGTTTTTAGGCGTTTTGTCTTATGCCCTTTATTTGTGCAAAGAAATTGCCGCGGTGTTTCCATTGTCATTTTTACTTTATTTATTATT